>JGI12420J12819_1001451_pt1 | contig 9771 bp, 9 predicted proteins | sample Passage237A_FD_12819 | JGI IMG/M metagenome (IMG submission 12819) | reverse complement strand
AAAGGGCACGAGCGGCTTCGGCATTGTGTCGGTGAGCGGGCGCATGCGGGTGCCTTTGCCCGCCGCCATGACCATCGCCTTGTTGATCTGCACCATCTCAGCCCTGCTTCAACATGTTTGCATCAAGCCAGCGGGCAAGATCGCGAAGCGCCGGATGAGCGAGATTGCGGCGGAGATAATCCATGGTGCGCGGCATATGCGCCATATATTGCGGCTTACCATCACGCCTCAGCAGGCGGGGCCAGAGACCGATGAGGCGGAGCGCCCGTTCTGCACCAAGCACCGCATAGGAAGCGCGGAACTCTTCTTCATCAAACCCCGAAAGCTCGGCCTTTGCGCGGGTGATGTAATGGGCGAGCATGGCTTCTTCGCGTTCCACCGGCACATCGCGTCGCGCATCCTGAAGGAAGGAGACGAGATCATAGGCGCGATTGCCGATAAGTGCGTCCTGGTAATCGATCAGGCCGACACGGGCTATGGCCTCGCGCTCGCCGAGCCAGAGAATGTTCGGCGAATGGTAATCGCGAAGGAAAAGCGTTGGCACACCTGCATCAATATGAGGCCGAAGCGCCGTCCAGAGCGCGTGATAGTCATCGCGCATTGCGGACGTTGCCTCGCGCTCGAGGATGGTCGGGAAATACCAGTCGAGCGGCACGTCGAGTTCGGCGCGGAAAACGCTGTCGTCGAAATGCGGCACCAGATGCGATGTCCCATCCCCGACGGGCAGGGAATGCGGTGCGGGCACAGACTGAAGGCGGATCAGCGTTTCAACGCCTGCGCGGTAAAGCTCGTCCAGTTCTTCGCCGGACGGCCCTTTCCCCTGCTCGATCAGCAGCCCGTAAACCTGATCGCCCAGATCTTCGAGCAAAAGAAGACCATGCGTAAGGTCAGCCGCGATAAGTTCGGGCGCGGTGAGGCCAAGGCGGCGCAGATGCTCGCCCACCGCAACAAAGGGGCGCACATCTTCTGCGAGATGCGCGATGCGGCTATAGGCGGCGCGGCCCGGCACCACCGGCGCATCCGGCCCCGACGGCCAGTCCATCAGGACGGCCGGACGGCCCGCAAGCGACAGGCGCTCGTAGCGGCGCGAGGACGCATCGCCTGCAAGCGGGCGGCGCTCGGCCTTCTCCCAGCCTGCCTCTTTCAGAAAGCTGCGGATCGTTTCTTCGCGCATCGTCAAAGCGATAATCCCCCAAGCCGCGCGGCCCAGCTTCCCGAGCCTTCAAGCCGCGCACCGCGCCTGCCTTCTGGCATGAGAGTGAGCGTGATGTCGAGACGGTCACGCGACAGTCGCCGGATTTCCGCCTCGGCCCTTTCCGGCCACTCGACCAGCACGACGCCTTCATCGGCAAATTCGGCAAGGCCAAGCTCGCGCAGTTCCTCCGGCCCTTCGATCCGGTAGAGATCGGCATGGGCGATGAGGAGCGCCGGGCTTTCATAGGTCTGGACGAGGGTGAAGGTGGGCGACGGCACATCCTCGGCGATGCCATGCGCCGCGAGATGCGCCTGCACGATGGCGCGGGCAAGCGCGGTCTTGCCGGCACCCAGATCGCCCCGCAGCAGGATCAGATCCCCGATTTGCAGGCGCGCCGCCAACGCCTTGCCGAGGGAGCGTGTCGCTTCCTCATCGGCAAGCTCGACCTCCAGAAGATGGGAATTTTCTACGACCATGTGCGTTTTTAGCCTGCCCCTTCCCGATCGCCAAGCGCGAGCGCCTGCCGGACCGTGCCGGGGCAGGACAAAATAATCTCCATAAGGAACAGTCTATTTAGGATGTCCTTAACGCAGGGGCAGCAACACTCTGTATGGAGTTTTCCTGAGGAGACGGGGCCATGAGCAGTGTCGTGCAGGGAGCGTTAACGGAGACTGCTCCGCTGCGGCTTGACCACCCCGTTCTGGCGGCGGTTCACGCCTATTGGTCCGCAAAGCGCGGCGACAGGATCATGCCCGCCCGCGCCGATATGGACCCGCTCGAACTGCGCGATTATCTCGGCTGGATCGTGATCGTCGATGTACTGGATGGCGGCTCGGACTTCTATTACCGACTTGTCGGCACCAAGGTCGCCCATTACTTCGGCAGCGATGGCACCGGCAAGACAATCTCCGAAAGCTTTTCCAAGCTTGGCCCCGAGATCGTGAATGCCACGATCGGCGTGCATCGCCGGGCCGCAAGGAAGCGCCTGCCGGTGCGCGTCTATGGAGAGGTGCCCTGGCTGGAAGGAAGGCGGGGCATTTTCGACTCAATCCACATGCCGCTCTCCGATGACGGGGAGACGGCAAACATGCTCATCTCCGCCTTCATCTTTGACTACAAGGATGTGGAGACCGGCGGCTCCTTGCTGATCTGAAATCGCTCTCAGGCGAGTTTGCGTCGGGTTTCCTGTTGCACCGGATGGGCGAGGCGAAACGACACAGCCAGCCTGTTCCAGACATTGATCATGCCGATCGCAACGGTGAGATCCACAATCTCCTTGTCGGTGAACTCCGCCTGCACGGCCTTCCAGGCGGCATCCGGCACATGCTCCACAGATACCAGCGTCACGGCTTCCACCCATTCGAGCGCGGCACGCTCCCGCGCGGTGTAAAGCGGGGATTCGCGCCAGGCATTAAGCAGATAGAGACGGGCTTCTGTCTCCCCTGCCGCGCGGGCCTCGCGCGTGTGCATTTCAAGGCAGAAGGCGCAGCCATTGATCTGCGAGGCGCGGGTTTTCACAAGCTCCAGCAGCGACCGTTCAAGGCCGCACCGGTCGGTATAAGCCTGCAGCTCAAGAAGTGGCTTGTAGGCTTCGGGCGATGCCTTATAGGGATCAAGGCGCGGTGTCAGATCGTCATGTGACATGGGGCTTCTCCGTTTCGGGGATGAAATGGCTTTCCCTGACAAGACGAAACAGCGCCGGATTTTGTGACCGCATCTCACGGGCAAGCCGCCCATAAAGAAGTTGACGCAAGCGTCATTTTTGGCGTGTTATGTTGGCCGAAAGGCCGAATGACGGCTCCGCCCTGCGGGCCATCTGAGGGCCGGAGGCTTCTATCCCCTCTTTCGGGGGTGTAAAAACCTGCTTTCTGCGTAGTATGCCTCCGTAAAATTAAGGTTGAGCTGCGAGGCAGGCATCTGGTCATCCGGCCCGGATGAAGCGCGGCGCCAAACGTGCCAGGGGCAGGACGCATCGGAGGCAAGGGAGGAAAAGTGGCGGACGATATTCTCATCATCGGTGCAGGACAGGCCGCAGCGCAGGCCGTGCAGAGCCTGCGCGCGGAAGGCTTTGCGGGACCGATCCGTATTTTCGGCGATGAACCCTATGCGCCCTATCAGCGCCCACCCCTCAGCAAGAAGTTTCTCGCCGGTGAAATCGGCTATGACCGGGTGGAACTGAAGGGGCAGGATTTCTATGCGCAGTCCGGTGTAGAGACACATTGGGGCACGCGCGTCACGGAAATCGATCGCAAGAACAAGCGCATCCTCACGGCGGATGGCCGCGAATATCCGTACGGGAAGCTGCTGCTCGCCACGGGCAGCCGCGTGCGCGAACTGAACGTGCCGGGCTTCGACCTCAAGGGTGTCCACTATCTGCGCAACATTGATGATGTGAAGGCCATTCAGGACCATTTCCGCGAAGGCGCGAAAATGGTCGTGGTGGGCGGCGGCTACATCGGCCTTGAAGTGGCCGCTGTGGCTGCAAAGCGCGGCATTGATGTGACGGTACTTGAAACCGCAGACCGGGTGCTTGCCCGCGTGGTCGATCCCATCGTCTCGCAATTCTACGAGCGCGTGCATCGCGAAGCCGGTGTGAAGATTGAAACCGGCGTGACCGTTTCCGGCTTTGAAGGCACGGACCGCATCACCGCCGTCACCTCCGGCGAGGGCAAGAAATATCCCTGCGACTTTGTGGTGGTCGGCATCGGCATTATTCCGAACACGGCGCTTGCCGTCGAAGCCGGACTTGAAGTCGAAAACGGCATTGTGGTGGATGAGTTCTGCCGCACCTCCGACCCGGGCATTTGTGCGGCGGGTGACTGCACAAGCCATCCGAATGCGGTTTACGGGCGCAGGATACGCCTTGAAAGCGTGCATAACGCCATCGAACAGGGAAAGACCGCAGCGGCAACGCTTGCCGGCAAGGAAAAGCCTTACGATCAGGTGCCGTGGTTCTGGTCGGACCAGTATGACCTCAAGCTTCAGATCGTCGGCCTTTCTGCCGGCTACACCGAAGCCGTTGTGCGCGGCGACCCGGAGAACAGCCGCAGCTTTGCCGTTTTCTATCTGAAGGACGGCGTGCTTGTTGCCGTGGATGCGGTGAACCGCGCGCCTGAATTCATGATGGCGAAAATACTGACGCAGAAGAAAGAAAAGCTCGACCCCGCGCGCATTCGCGATGAAAGCATCGGGGTGAAAGAGATCGCGGGCTGACACCGCGACAGACACAAAAAAAGAAACGCTTGGAGGCGTGTGAGTTCAATGGCGAAGATTACCTATATCGAACATAACGGCACCGAACACACGATCGAGGTGGAGAACGGTGTGTCGTTGATGGAAGCGGCTGTGAAACAAGGCATTCCCGGCATCGACGGTGATTGCGGCGGCGCCTGCGCTTGCGCCACCTGCATGGTATTCGTGCCGGAAGAATGGCAGGGCAAGCTTGGAAGCATCGAGCCCATGGAAGAAACCATGCTCGACTTCTGTGAACATTCAGCGGAGAACTCCCGCCTTTCCTGTCAGCTCATCGCGAGCGACGAACTGGACGGCATCCGCCTCAACATGCCGCAAAGCCAGCACTGACAAGGCGCCCCCCGGCCTCAAAGCCCGTCTCCGAAAGGAGGCGGGCTTTTTTGTTCAGGACGCGCTCAGGGCTTTTTTCGCGCATCATATGCGCTAGCTTGTGTGCCAGAGATTTCGGGAACAGAAGAAGGAGACACACCGATGAAGCTCACACATCTCGCACCGCTCGCAGCCTGCGCTGCAGCTCTGGCTTTTGCGCCGCTTCCGGCTTCTGCCGAGCCGGTGCTGGCGGCGGGTGTTTTCCAGACGCCGGAGAATCCCGAAGCAGGCACTGCCGATCTTTCCGAAGGGCCGCAGGGTGTTGTCATTCGCGTGAACATCGAAGGCATCGAACCCGGCTGGCACGCAATCCATTTCCACGAGACGGGCACTTGCGCCGATGAAGGCTACAAGGAATCGGGCTCGCATGTGCATCATTCGGGCAAGAAGCCGCATGGGCTGCTCAACCCGGAAGGACCGGATGATGGCGATCTGCCGAACATCTATGCCGATGCGAATGGCGTGGTGAATGCCGAAATCTATTCAGACCGCGTGACGCTTGCAGGCGCGGAAGGCCGCGCCAATCTGCTTGATGAAGATGGCGCCGCGCTTGTCATCCATGAAGCGGCGGATGATCACATGAGCCAGCCGATTGGCGGTGCCGGCGCGCGCATTGCCTGTGCGGTGATCGAGAAGGTGGAGTAAGCTACAAGGATGATGCGTCACCTCCGTTGAAACGGGGGTGACGATTAATTCACTTCAAGCTTTGTCGTTCTCGCGAGCGGCGCGGCATCGCCCTGTGCAGGCGGTGCGGCGCGGACGGGCAGATGGCAGGTGACGCGCGTGCCGACACCCGGCGCGCTTTCAAGCGTGACCCAGCCGCCGTGAAGCTCAACGAAGGAACGTACGAGAGACAGGCCAAGGCCTGCGCCGCGATGACGGTCTGACCCGCCATAGGCTTCGAAGCGGTCAAATACATTGCCCTGCAATTCGGGCCGGATGCCAATGCCCGTATCCTCGACATAAAGCTCGACGGCGTTTTCACGCCGCGTGCCGCCAATGATGATGGCATCGCCGGGACTCGTGAAGGCGAGCGCATTGGAGAGCAGATTGATCATGATCTGCTTGATGCGCTTTTCATCTGCGCGCACCGTGCCGAGATCCTTCGGCACTTCGACGCGCAGCGTGACCTTGTTCTTCTGCGCAGGGCGCTGCGCGAACTCTTCCGTTGCATAGATGACAGCCGACAGATCGACGTCCGACAGATCAAGCGTCATCGCGCCGGCCTCGATGACGGCGAGATCGAGAATATCGTTCACCACATCGATCAGCGTCTCCGAGCTTTCGAGAATGCCCTGCATATATTCATGCTGTCGGGCATTCAGCGGGCCGAACATTTCCGTCTCGAGAATCTCACCAAAGCCCAGAATATTGGTGAGCGGTGTGCGCAACTGATAGGAGACGTGGCTGATAAATTCGGATTTCAGCCTGTCTGCCGTCTCCAGCGCATCATTGCGATCGCGCAGCGCCTGCTCCATGCGGGTGGAATCGGTGACATCGACATAGGTCATTAGCGTCGCGCCATCCGGCAGCGGCACCATCGCATAATCGATCACCGAATTGTCAGGCCGGTTGAGACGTCCGGTCTGCTGTGCGCGAATGGCGGCGGCGCTGGTGACGCTGGTTTTCAGCTCGTCCCAGTTCGCCTCATCACCGAGAAGCGGGCGGATCATCGCGATGATCTCGTTCACATGAGGCTCACCCTCAAGCTTCGCGGGATCAAGCCCCCAGATTTTCGCATAGGCCGGGTTGAAGAGCTTGAGGCGACCATCCGAGCCGAACACAGAAACGCCTTCATAAAGGTGATCGATCGTTTCGCGCTGAACGCGGGCAAGCGTGTTGTAGGAGCTTTCGAGATTGAGCCGTTCGGTGACGTTCTCATAAAGATAGATGACGCCGCCGAAGGGATGCGCCTGCGCAAGCACTTTCACCGTGCGGCCATCCGGCAGATGCCAATATTCCTCGAGCGGTTCCGTCGAGGTGTAGATTTCCATGCGCGCCTGTTTCCACGCCTGAAAATTCGCCTGTTCCGGCAGACGACGGCGTGCGCGCAACTCGTCGAGAATCTCGCTGTCGGACGGACCTTGCGCGAGCCATTGCGGATCAAGCCCCCACAGCGTTTCATAGGCGCGGTTGTGAAAGGCGAGACGTTTGTCCGGCCCGCAGATTGCAACTGCCGTTGTCACGCGATCCAGCGTTGCCGCATGGCTCTCAATATGACGGCGCAGTTCCACTTCCGCTGCATCGAGGGCGGACACATCAATGGCAATGCCCGCCACGCCATCGGAGAGGCGCTGCTCCACAATGTCGAGCGCGCGGCGTTCGCCTTCCATGATGGCGTGGCTGCGCTCACGCGCGCGGGGGCGGTCAAACAGGGCGCGGCGGAGCGAGCCCTTGACCTCCTCGCCCAGAAGCTCAATGCCGCGCGACACTGCATCTTCCGCAGAGGTCGCGTCCACCGCGCGGGCATAGGCCGCGTTCACCCAGACAAGACGGCCTTCATTGTCGCGCCGCCATGCGGGGAAAGGCGCTTCCATGAGATGTTCTTCGAAGCGGTCGCGCGCCTGCTCGGCCTGGCGAAGCCTTTCCTTGAGGCGGGAGACTTCCGCGCGCTCGCCCGTCACATCGCGCAGCCACAACACGGCAAGCGCACCGGCGGGGCGGCCTTCCGCCTCGAAGGTGCGCCCGTCAACCGACTGCACATGAAGCGAGAAACGCGCGCCGCGTGTGCGCAGGCGCTGAACCGCCGTGTTGAGGCGGCCTGCATTTTCCGGCTCGAGCCGCGTCAGCAGATAGTTGAAATCGAGATCGCCGGACGAGGGGTCAACCAGCGTTGCGGTGGAACCCACAATGCGCGGGCGCGCCTGAAAGGTGCCAGGGGCCGCGCGCAGCGTTTCGGGCGTCCAGATGAAGACAGCATCAGGCTCGGCNGCGAGAATGGCTTCTGCCGCATCAAGCCGTGCTTCAAGCGAGGCGAGGTTTTCTTCGCGCTCCAGCGCCTTCCGCCTTGCGGCGCGGGCCGCGCGAAGCCCGGTAATGCCGGCAAGGGCGCCCGCAAAGGCAAGCCCTGCCGCCACGGCAAGGGTTATGGCGAGTGCCGGTTCGGTTGTCGTCTGTGCGGGGACACCGAGGATTTCGAGCGTATCGGAGAGGTTCGCCGGTGCCTCCTGTGCGACAGCGAGCGCAGGCAGGCTCACCGAAGCGAGAAGCGCCGTCAGCAAGGGTTTCCCACCCCGGCTGGACGCTTTGCCCGCCTTGCCGCTCCGAGCCGCACTCATATCGCGCCTGACCCCTTCAGCGCGCTCAACCTGCACAGGCGAGCGCAAATCACCTGACCCCAGCAAATCATACACCACGAGTGACTCAAGCGTGAAACTTGCAGCCCATAAAAAAGGCGGGAGGTGCCGAGACCTCCCGCCTTCATGTCGTTCATATGAAGCACTGCTGCTCAGTAGCGATAGGTGTCCGGCTTGAAGGGACCTTCCTGAGACACGCCGATATAGTCGGCCTGCTTCTTGTTCAGCTTTTCGAGCTTCACGCCGATCTTTTCGAGATGGAGGCGCGCCACCTTCTCGTCCAGCGTCTTCGGCAGCACATAGACCTTCTTTCCATACTCGCCCGGCTTCGTGAAAAGCTCGATCTGGGCGAGCGTCTGGTTGGTGAAGGAAGCCGACATGACGAAGCTCGGATGGCCCGTGCCGCAGCCGAGATTCACGAGGCGGCCTTCGGCGAGCAGGATGATGCGCTTGCCATCCTGGAACTCGATCTCATCCACCTGGGGCTTCACATTGTGCCACTTGAAGTTGCGCAGCCCGCCGACCTGAATTTCGCTGTCGAAATGGCCGATATTGCAGACGATGGCGCGGTGTTTCATCCGACGCATGTGGTCAACGGTGATGACATCCACATTGCCGGTGGTGGTGACGAAGATGTCGCCGCGCGGCGCAGCTTCATCCATTGTCGTCACTTCATAGCCTTCCATCGCGGCCTGAAGCGCACAGATCGGGTCGATTTCGGTGACGATCACACGGCAGCCCGCCTGACGGAGCGACGCGGCAGAGCCCTTGCCCACATCGCCAAAGCCCGCAACAACGCCGACCTTGCCCGACATCATCACGTCGGTCGCGCGGCGGATACCATCTACCAGCGATTCACGGCAGCCATAGAGATTGTCGAATTTCGACTTGGTCACGCTGTCATTGACGTTGATGGCGGGCCAGAGCAGCGTGCCCTTCTTCTGCATCTCGTAGAGACGGTGAACGCCGGTCGTGGTTTCTTCCGTCACGCCCTTCACATTCTTCGCGACCTCATTGTACCAGCCCGGCTTTTCCTTCAGGCGGCGCTTGATCGCGGCGAAGAGGATTTCCTCTTCTTCATTGCCCGGCGTGTCCAGGAAGGCGGTGTCGCCATCTTCCGCGCGCTTGCCGAGATGGATGAGGAGCGTTGCATCGCCACCATCATCAAGGATCATGTTCGGCGTGCCGCCATCGGCCCATTCGAAGATGCGGTGTGTGTATTCCCAATATTCTTCAAGCGTCTCGCCCTTCACGGCAAAAACCGGAATGCCCCGCGCAGCAATGGCAGCAGCGGCGTGGTCCTGCGTCGAGTAGATGTTGCAAGAGGCCCAGCGAATATCGGCACCCAGATGGGCAAGCGTTTCGATGAGAACGGCCGTCTGGATCGTCATGTGGAGAGAGCCGGCGATGCGCGCGCCTTTCAGCGGCTGCTTCGGACCGAACTCTTCGCGCGTTGCCATGAGACCGGGCATTTCGGTCTCGGCCATGTCGATTTCCTTGCGGCCCCAATCAGCGAGATTGATGTCCTTGATGACGTAATCATGCGTTGCGGCTTGGCTCATGGGGCTGTCGCGCTCCTCTGGTGAAAATCGGATATTCCGCCCCGTCAGCGGGGCGGCAGCCAGCGCACAACCTCACGTTGCGGCAGCCGGCACAGGC
>JGI12420J12819_1001450_pt1 | contig 9776 bp, 6 predicted proteins | sample Passage237A_FD_12819 | JGI IMG/M metagenome (IMG submission 12819) | reverse complement strand
GCGACCCCGCGCGCGCGGGCTGGGAACGGCGGCGCATCCAGGATTTCGCGCGTCCCGCGGCCGATAGAATGAGAGCCCATAAGCGAAGAGGAGCGGGCGAATGAGCGTGAATTCCCTAGGTGCCAAGGCCACTCTTTCCGTTGGCGGTGCAGACTACGAGATCTTCAGGCTCGACGCCGTTCCCGGACTTGAGAAGCTGCCGTACTCCCTGAAGATCCTCGCGGAGGCGCTGCTGCGCACCGAGGACGGCGCGAACATCACCGCCGACCACGTGCGCGCGCTGTCCCAGTGGGACCCCAACGCCGAGCCGGACACGGAGATCCAGTTCACCCCCGCCCGCGTCGTCATGCAGGACTTCACGGGTGTGCCGTGTGTCGTTGACCTCGCCACGATGCGCGAGGCTGTCGCCGAGCTTGGCGGCGACCCGTCAGTCATCAACCCGCTCGCGCCCGCTGAGATGGTCATCGACCACTCCGTTGTGATCGACATCTTCGGCCGCCGCGACGCCCTCAAGCTCAACACGGACCTCGAGTACGAGCGCAACCGCGAGCGCTACCAGTTCCTGCGCTGGGGCCAGACGGCATTCGACAACTTCAAGGTGGTTCCCCCGGGCACGGGCATCGTGCATCAGGTGAACCTCGAGTACCTCGCCCGCGCGGTGATGACCAAGGACGTGGACGGCGTCACGCAGGCGTACCCCGACTCGTGCGTGGGAACTGACTCGCACACGACGATGATCAACGGCCTTGGCGTGCTCGGCTGGGGTGTTGGCGGCATCGAGGCGGAGGCGGCCATGCTGGGCCAGCCCGTGTCGATGCTCATTCCCCGCGTGGTGGGCTTCAAACTGACGGGCTCGATTCCCGCTGGCGCCACCGCAACCGATGTGGTGCTCACCATCACCGAGATGCTTCGCAAGCACGGCGTCGTGGGCAAGTTCGTGGAGTTCTACGGCGATGGAGTGGGCGCCGTGCCGCTCGCGAACCGCGCAACGATCGGCAACATGAGCCCGGAGTTCGGCTCCACCGCCGCGATCTTCCCGATCGACGACGTGACGATCGACTACCTGCGCCTCACCGGCCGCACCGACGCGCAGGTAGCGCTCGTCGAGGCGTACTGCAAGGAGCAGGGCCTGTGGCACGACCCCTCCGCCGCCGGATACATTGAGCCGGTCTACTCCGAGTACCTTGAGCTGGACCTGTCGACCGTCGTGCCGTCTATCGCGGGCCCCAAGCGTCCGCAGGACCGCATCGAGCTCACCGAGGCGAAGGCCTCGTTCTCGCAGGCGATCCGCGACTACGTGACCGCTGATGACGACGAGGAGCTCGTGGGGCTCGACGAATCCGTCGACGAGACCTTCCCCGCGTCCGATCCCATCGCCGCCGAGTCGCACGCAGAGGAGGAGGCGGACCCTGCCGGTCACCCCAACTCGGCTTCGACCCGTCGCCCGCACAAGCACGTGCCCGTGACGCTTGCCGATGGCACGCAGACCGACCTCGATCACGGCCGCGTCGTGATCGCCTCGATCACCTCGTGCACCAACACCTCGAACCCGTCGGTCATGCTCGCGGCGGCACTTCTCGCGCGCAACGCCAACGCCAAGGGCCTTAAGTCCAAGCCCTGGGTGAAGACCTCGATGGCGCCCGGCTCGCAGGTCGTGACCGACTATTACGAGAAGGCCGGCCTGTGGCCCGACCTCGAGGCGCTTGGCTTCCACCTCGTGGGATACGGCTGCACGACGTGCATCGGCAACTCCGGACCGCTGCCCGCTGAGGTCTCTGAGGCCGTCAACGAAAACGACCTGGCCGTGGTCTCCGTGCTGTCGGGAAACCGCAACTTCGAGGGACGCATCAACCCCGACGTCAAGATGAACTACCTCGCGTCGCCGCCGCTCGTCATCGCGTACGCGCTCGCGGGAACGATGGACTTCGACTTCGACGCCGAGCCGCTCGGCAAGGACTCGCAGGGCAACGACGTGTACCTCAAGGACATCTGGCCCGATCCCGCAGAGGTCGAGGCGATCGTGGGCTCCGCGATCTCGCAGGAGATGTTCTCGTCCAGCTACGCCGACGTGTTCGCGGGCGACGAGCGCTGGCAGACCCTCCCGACGCCCGCTGGTGCGACCTTCGCATGGGACGAGGACTCGACCTACGTGCGCAAGGCGCCCTACTTCGACGGCATGGGTCTCACCCCTGAGCCGGTCGAGGACATTGCAGGCGCTCGCGTGCTCGCGCTGCTCGGCGACTCGGTCACGACGGACCACATCTCTCCCGCGGGCTCGATCAAGCCCGACAGCCCGGCAGGCAAGTACCTCGCCGAGCACGGCGTGGACCGCAAGGACTTCAACTCGTACGGCTCTCGCCGTGGAAACCACGAGGTCATGATTCGCGGCACGTTCGCGAACATCCGCTTGAAGAACCTGCTGCTCGCGAAGGAGGACGGCTCCGTCATTGAGGGCGGCTTCACCCGCAACTTCCTCACCGGCGAGCAGACGACGATCTACGACGCCTCTGTCGCGTACCAGGAAGCCGGCGTCCCGCTCGTGATTCTCGCGGGCAAGGAGTACGGCTCCGGATCGTCGCGCGACTGGGCAGCGAAGGGCACGAGGCTGCTCGGCGTTCGCGCCGTGATCGCCGAAAGCTTCGAGCGCATTCACCGTTCGAACCTCATCGGCATGGGCGTCATCCCGCTGCAGTTCCCGGTGGGGCAGAGCGCTCAGTCGCTCGGGCTCGACGGCAGCGAGACGTTCGACATCGCTGGTGTTTCGGCCTTCAGCGCCGGTGAACACCCCAAGTCGCTCACGGTCGTGGCGAAGGGCGCCGACGGCAAGGAGACGCGTTTCGAGGCGGTCGTCCGCATCGACACCCCTGGAGAGGCCGAGTACTTCCGCAACGGCGGCATCCTCCAGTACGTCCTGCGTTCGCTGGTTGCTTGATACGGCCCGACGCTGTCGCCACGTACAGTGGTGAGTGGCCGCAACAAAGGAGTGGGTTTGCTCGAACGCATCAAGTCCCCGAGTGACGTTCGCGCCCTCTCGCTCGAGCAGTGCGAGGAACTCGCTTCGGAGATTCGCGCCTACCTTGTGGACTCCGTGTCGCGCACCGGCGGCCACCTGGGACCCAACCTTGGCGTTGTCGAGCTGACGATTGGGCTGCACCGCGTCTTCGAGTCGCCACACGACACGATCGTGTTCGACACGGGCCATCAGTCGTATGTCCACAAGCTGCTGACGGGCCGCACGGACTTCTCCGAGCTGCGCACTCGCGGCGGACTGTCTGGCTACCCCGCGCGGGGCGAGAGCGAACACGACGTCGTCGAGAACTCCCACGCGTCCACCGCGCTGTCGTGGGCCGCCGGAATCGGCCGCGGACGCAGCCTGCGCGGCGAAACCGACCGCCACACCGTCGCGGTGATCGGCGATGGTGCGCTCACCGGCGGCATGGCCTGGGAGGCGCTCAACTCTCTCGCCGACTCGAACGACCCCGTCGTGATCGTCATCAACGACAACGGCCGCTCATACGCCCCCACAATCGGCGGCCTCGCGCGGCGCATGGATACGATCCGCACCGACCCGCGCTATGAGCAGTTCCTTGGTTGGGGAAAGCGGACCTTCAAGGACCGCGGCAAGCTGCGCAGCCTCACCTATGCGACGGTCATGCACGGCAAGCGCGCGCTCAAGGGACTGTTTGGCCCTGAGGGCGTGTTCGCGGACCTCGGCCTCAAGTACATGGGTCCCATTGACGGGCACAACCTCGAGCATCTTGAGGCGGCCTTCAGGCACGCGAGGGCATATGGCGCCCCCGTGATCGTGCACGTCCTCACGGAGAAGGGCCGCGGCTACACGCCCGCCGAGCAGGATGACGCGGATCGCTTCCACGCGGTGGGCAAGATCCACCCGGAGACGGGACTGCCCATTGAGCCGTCGCGCTTTGGCTGGACTGCAGTGTTCGCTGACGAGATGGTCAAGGCCGCGTCCGAGCGCGACGACATCGTGGGCATCACCGCCGCAATGCTCGAGCCCGTTGGCCTTGGTCCCTTCGCCCGCGAGTTCCCGGAGCGCGTGATCGACGTGGGCATCGCCGAGCAGCACGCGGTCACCTCGGCAGCGGGCCTTGCGTTCACAGGGCTGCACCCCGTCTTCGCGGTGTACGCGACGTTCCTCAACCGTGCGTTCGACCAGGTGCTCATGGACGTTGCCCTGCACAAGGCGGGCGTGACGTTCATGCTCGACCGCGCAGGCATCACGGGAGACGATGGCGCGAGCCACAACGGCATGTGGGACATGGCGCTGCTGCGTCACGTGCCCGGTCTGCGCCTTGCCGCGCCTCGCGATGAGCCGACGCTGCGGGCGGCCTTCCGCGACGCGATCGACGTCAGCGATGCCCCCACGGTGGTCCGCTACCCCAAGGGGGCAGTGAGCGACCCGATCCCCGCTTTGCGCAAAGAGGGAGGCCTCGACATCCTCGCCGAGCACGGAGACGGCCGTGACGCCGTCGTGCTGGGCCTCGGCCCCATGGCCGGCACCGCCATCGACGTGGCAGGCAAGCTCGCCGCAGAGGGCTTCAGCGCCGTCGCGGCGACGGCCACGTGGATTCACCCCGTCCCCGAAGGGCTCGCCGAGCTGCTCAAAGGTTCTCGCCTTGTCATCACGATCGAGGATGGCCTTGCCGACGCAGGAATCGGCGAAGAGTGGGCCGCCTACGCCCGCGAGGCCGGAATCGAGGCGGAGTTCCGCCACTTCGGTGTACCGCGCCGCTTCCTCGACCACGCGTCTCGAGTGCAGATTCTCGATGAGATCGGCCTCGACGTTTCGTCGATCGCGACGGTGGCGCTGCCAGTGCTCAACTCGCACTGATCCCGCGACTAGTCGGAAGTTGACTCGGCCGTAGGTGCCGGGGCGTCAAACGCCGCAGCCAGCACGGGCGTACACAAGTCGATCTGCCACGGCCGCGCGCCGCGAGAGGCGAGGAACGTGCGAATCCACTGCTCGCCGCCGCCCTGGTACTCCCAGCACGCCCTCCTCAGAGCGTCGGGCTGGAGCAGGTTCTCCGCGGGCACGGCGAGTGACTGCACCAGCACCGCGATGCCCTCACGGGCCGCCGCGAGGCGCTCAGCGGCTTCTGGACGCTTGTCCTTCCACACTCGGGGCTGAGGGGGTCCATCGCTCGCAGGGCCACGTCGTGGCGGCAGCTCCGAGTCAGGCAGCGCCATCGCCGACGCTATGGCCGGGTACCAGAAGTGGGCGCGGCGCTTGGTGCCGCGAGACTGCCATTCGGGCACCTCGAGCAGCTCCTCGAGGGACTGGGGTTGGGCCTTCGCGGCCGCCGTTATCGCGGCGTCCCTCAGCACCCGACCGGGCGAGGTGTCCTGAGCGCGCGCCTCGGCGTCTCTGGCCTCCCACAGCGACTTCACGATCGCGAGCGAGCGAGAGTCCTTGAGCAGATGGGTGCCGGCCGTGCGGCGCCACGGATCTACGCGGGCCTCCGCCGGCGGTGCCAGCCGTACGGCCTCGAACTCCTGTCGGGCCCATTCGGCCTTGCCGGCGGCCTCCAGGCGGGCACCGAGGCCCTCGCGCAGCTCGAGCAGCACCTCGACGTCGAGCGCCGCGTAGGCGAGCCAGGCGTGGGGGAGAGGCCGCGTGGACCAGTCCTGCGCCGAGTGCTCCTTTGCGAGCGACAGGCCAAGCTCCTCCTCGACCACAGCGGCAAGTCCCACTCGCGGCCAGCCAAGCAGCCGCGCAGCAAGTTCCGTGTCGAAGATCGTCGCTGGCTCCAGGCCAAGCGTTCGCATGCCGGGAAGGTCTTGGCTTGCCGCATGGAACACCCACTCGGCATCGCCAATGGCCTCACCAAGGATCGACAGGTCAGGAAGCGCTGCGGTGTCGATGAGCGCAATGCCTGCCCCCTCGCGCTTGAACTGCGCAAGGTACGTCGCCTGCCCATACCGGAAACCGGACGCACGCTCCGCGTCGGCCGCAACGGGACCGGAGGCTGCGGCGAACCGTTCGGCGCACTCAGCCAGAGCGTCGGGCGTATCGATGACGGCAGGGACGCCGCCAGCGGGCTCGAGAAGGGGAGTGAGTCCCTCTGCTGCTTGGGTCACGCGCGCCGCCCATGCAGCACGGCGACGCCTTCAGGGGCAGGGGGAATGCCAGCGGCGAAAGCGATGAGCTCTGTCCAAGCGATGATGTGCGGCTCCATGTCGGTTGTGGCGGGAGTCCACGACACCCGCATCTCGACCATAACCTCATCCTCGCGCTCCGCGAGCACGCCGAACGACCTGGAAATCGTCTTGGTCACGGTTCCGCCGGCGGCATGATGGGCCACTCCGTCAAGGGCGTCACTGAGCCACGACCACGCGACGTCTGCCCACATGTCGTCGGCACCGATCTCCGACTCGACCTGCGCCTTGATGAGCGCGACCACGCGGAACGTGCCCTCCCATGCGGGTTGGCCGTCAGGATCGTGAAGCAGTACGAAGCGACCGGAGGCCTCTTCGCTCACCGCTTCAGCGTTGATCGCGATCGCGTACGGGGCGATGCGGTGAGGGGCTGGGGTCTCCGTCAGACGGATGTCGCGACGGGTGCGAGCGCGCGAAAGCGAGTCCAGCGCCTCCTTGAAAGCAGGAGGCGCGACCGCTGGATCATGCGCCATATATCGAGCCTAGGCGGGCCGACGCTGGGGCGGAGGTTACGCCACGCGGCGTCACACGCCCTAGGCTTGGGTCGTATCCCCGAAAAATCGCACAAGGACAGATATGCCCCTCGCTCAGATTGGTGTCACCGGACTTGCGGTCATGGGCCGCAACCTCGCTCGCAACTTCGCCCGCAACGGCTTCACCGTTGCCGTGCACAACCGCTCCGCGGAGAAGATGCACTCCCTGATCGCCGACCACGGCGACGAGGGCGAGTTCATTGGCAGCGAGACGCTCGAGGACTTCGTGGCATCGCTTGAGAAGCCGCGCAAGATCGTCATCATGGTCCAGGCAGGCGGTCCCACGGACGCCGTCATCGACGCGCTGGTTCCGCTGCTCGACAAGGGCGACATCGTCGTCGATGCCGGCAACGCGCACTACCCGGACACGCGCCGTCGCGAGGCCGCGCTCGCCGCTCAGGGTCTGCACTTCGTGGGCTCCGGCGTCTCTGGCGGTGAAGAGGGAGCGCTCCTTGGCCCCTCGATCATGCCCGGCGGGCCCGCAGAGTCCTACGTGACGCTCGGCCCCATCCTCGAGAAGATCTCCGCCAAGGTGGACGGCGTGCCCTGCTGCACGCACGTTGGCCCCGATGGTGCCGGTCACTTCGTCAAGATGGTCCACAACGGCATCGAGTACGCGGACATGCAGCTGATCGGCGAGGCCTACGACCTGCTGCGCTCTGGCCTTGGTCTCGAGCCGAAGGCGATCTCTGAGATCTTCGCCGAGTGGAACAAGGGCGACCTCGAGTCCTTCCTCATCGAGATCACCGCTGAGGTGCTGTCGCAGGTGGATGCCAAGACTGGCAAGGCTCTCGTCGACGTGATCGTTGACCAGGCGGGGCAGAAGGGCACGGGTCGCTGGACGGTGCAGAACGCCCTCGACCTCGGCGTGCCGGTGACGGGCATCGCGGAGGCGACGTTTGCCCGCGCTATCTCGTCTCAGGTTGCCCAGCGCGAGGCCGCTCGCGGCGTTCTGACCGCCGACACCTCCGCGTGGAATATCGCCGACGCTGACGGCTTCATCGAGGACGTCCGCCTCGCACTGTACGCCTCGAAGGTGGTCGCCTACGCGCAGGGCTTCGACCAGATCCAGGCGGCGTCCGACGAGTACGGCTGGAACATCGACCGCGGCGCCATGGCGCGCATCTGGCGCGGCGGCTGCATCATCCGTGCCCGTTTCCTCAACCGCATCACGGAGGCCTACGAGCGCAACGCGTCGCTCGCTTCGCTGCTCGTTGACCCGTACTTCGCTGAGGAGGTGGGCAAGGGCGTTGCCGCATGGCGTCGCGTCGTGTCACAGGCCGCCCTCGCCGGCGTGCCGGTTCCCGCCTTCGGCTCCTCGCTGTCGTACTACGACTCGCTGCGTGCCGAGCGCCTGCCTGCCGCCCTCATCCAGGGCCAGCGCGACTTCTTCGGAGCGCACACCTACAAGCGCGTTGACGCAGAGGGCACCTTCCACACACTGTGGTCCGGGGACCGCAGCGAGGTCCAGGCCTAGTCCGCAGCTGCCGGAGCCGCGCTCCAGCGCTCCATCACGAACCCGCCGCCCTCGAGGTGGCGGGTTCGCTGCATCTGGGCGGGCACATCCGGCACCATGGGCCCCGGCCCGGAAGGGTAGGGGGAGGTCGTGAGGCAGTAGTCGTCAACGAGTCCACTTGCGATGGCGAGCCGGGCGATTGCGGGGCCACCCTCGCACAGCAGGTGCCGATGGCCGGCCTCCCACAAGGTGTCCACGATCTCGGGCAAGTCGACGGTCGTGAAGATCCACGTGCGCTCCGGATCCAGACCCTGAGGAACCCGCTGCGGGTCGCGCGTGATGATCGCGAGGTCCGGGAGCCGCGACTGCCCGCACGCCTCACGTTCGGCGACGAGCGAGGGGCCCAGGCGGATGTCGCCGTACGCGTCCACGCGCGCCGTCTGCGCGCCGACGATGACCACGTCCGCGAGGGAGCGATTGGTGCGCAGAATCCGCAAGTCCTCGGGGCCATTGAGCGTGCGAGCCGTGCCGTCGCGACCCACCGCGCTGCCGTCGGCTGCTCGGATCATCGACACGCGCATCGCCTTGGTCGCGGAACGGCGGTACAGCTCGCGCAGTCGCCGTTCTGCAGGGTCGGGAGCGATGATCTCGCCGTCCTCGGTGACGAGGCTGTTTGGCTCCATGCTCAGCTCCCTTCGCGCGCCCAATTAGGCTAGGCCATCATGCATGCTCGCCTTGTAGGCCGCCGCCCCACGCCCGCGGCCAGTGAACTCGTCGCGAGCCTCGCACCCCCGCCGCACTTCGCCCACGCCACGTTCGCGTCGTACCGGCCCGATCCCGAGTTCCCCAGCCAGGCCCAGGCGCTCGGTGCGGCAAAGGACTTCGCCAAGGGAGCGTCGGGCATGCGTCGCCGCTCCGGCGGAACTGGCCTGTACCTGGATGGCGGCTTTGGCGTAGGCAAGACCCACCTGCTGACCGCCATGGCGCATGAGGTGGGTGGCAAGGCACTGTTCGGCACGTTCCTCGAATACACGAGCCTCGTGGGCGCGCTGGGCTTCGCTCCCGCGCGAGAAGCGCTGTCCGGATTTCGTCTGGTCTGCATCGATGAGTTTGAGCTCGACGACCCAGGCGACACGCTGCTCATGGCGCGCCTCATGCGGGAATTGGCCGACGCGGGGGTTGCCTTGGCAGCGACCTCCAACACGCCACCGGGAGCCTTGGGCCAGGGCCGCTTCGCTGCAGACGACTTCAAGCGAGAGATCCAGTCGCTGTCCTCTCGCTTCACGGTGGTGACGATCGACGGCCCCGACTATCGCCACCGCGAGGCGAGAGCGATTGCGCCGCCGGTCACTGACGACGAGGTGACGGCGATCGAGAGCGGCGAGGGGGCAGTCGCGGAGGACTGGAGCGAGCTCATCGCGGACCTCGCGAAGGTGCATCCCTCCCGCTATGCGGCGTATATCGAGGGCGTGAAGGTGCTGGGGCTGCGCGGCGTGAAGACGCTCGCGGATCAGAACCAGGCGCTGCGCTTCGTGATGCTTGTCGATCGCCTGTACGACGCCGATGTGCGCATCGTCGCCTCGGGTGCCTCGCTGGAGGGGGTGTTCGCC
>JGI12420J12819_1001449_pt1 | contig 9777 bp, 8 predicted proteins | sample Passage237A_FD_12819 | JGI IMG/M metagenome (IMG submission 12819) | reverse complement strand
GACGGCGAAGGTGAATCGCGGTGTATTCAAAGAAAACGGACGCGACGTGACGGCGTCGTTGGTGGTGCGCGAGGCGGTGTCTCGGGCGAGCGCGGGTGGAGCGCGTTTTCTGGGAATCGCGACGCGGGCGCGGAGTGGCGCGGGGAGTGACGCGACGATCGGCGGGTTTGTGATCGACGGGGATTCGCCGCGGCGGGTGTTGATCCGGGCGGTGGGGCCGACGCTGGCCACGCAAGGGATCGCGGAAGCGGAGGTGTTGGCCGATCCGATGATCGCGTTGCACGACGCGAAGAAAGGTAACGAGGTGATCGCGACGAACGACGACTGGGGGCGGAATCCGAACGCGGCGGAGATCGAAACGGTGACGGCGCAGTTGGGCGTGGCGGCGTTGGCGGCGGGCGATACGCGATCGTCGGCGTTGTTAACGGAGCTGATGCCGGGCGTGTATACGTTTGTGGTGAGGGCGAAAGGCGGGGCCCCGGGCGTGGTGTTGGTGGAAGTGTATGATGTGGATCCGCCGGTGGAAGGGACGCGCTTTGCGGCGATTTCGACGCGGGCGCGGGTGGCGACGGGGAGTGGCGTGGCGATCGGCGGGTTCGTGATCGAAGGGGCGGAGCCGAAGCGGGTGTTGGTGCGGGCGGTGGGGCCGACGTTGACGACGCAGGGGATCGGCGAGGCGGAGGTGTTGGCGGATCCGGTGGTGACGTTGCACCGCGGGGCGGAGACGATCGCGACGAGCGACGATTGGGGCGATGAGACGAATGCGGGCGCCATCGTGACGACGGGTGCGAGGATTGGCGCAACGCCGCTGGCGACGATGGATACGAAGTCGTCGGCGCGATTGATGACGCTGGCGCCGGGAGCGTGTAGTTTCGTGGTGCGCGGGAAGAACGAGACCGCGGGAGTGGTGTTGCTGGAAGTTTACGATGCGGATTGAAGGGGCACAAAAAAGCCCGGCGGGCACGCCGGGCTTCGCTGCATGCAGTAGTTAAAGACTCAATACTGGCGGGTGGGGAGGGCGGCGGCGGCGTTGGTGGCGTCGAAGAGCTCGTCCTTGTTGTATTGGACGCGCGGGACGGTTTCGCCGGCGACGATCTTTTCGATGAGGTCGTAAACCTTCGGACCGAAGAGCGGGTTGCACTCGACGGTGCAGTTCAGCTTGCCGTCGACGACGGCCTGGACGGCTTCCTTGATGGCGTCGATCGAGAGGACGGTGACGTCCTTGCCGGGCTTCAGGCCGGCTTCCTCGATGGCCTGGATGGCGCCGAGGGCCATGTCGTCGTTGTGGGCGTAGACGATATCGAAATTGCGGCCGTGTTTCTTGAGGAAGGCTTCCATGACTTCCTTGCCGCCGGAGCGGCGGAAGTCGCCGCTTTGGGAGTCGATGACCTTGAGGTCGGGATATTTCGCGATCGCCTCGGCGAAGGCGCGGCGGCGTTCGTTGGCGGGAGCGGAGCCGGGCGTGCCCTGGAGTTCGAGGATGCGGCCCTTGCCGTCGACGTGTTTGGCGAGCCAGTCGGCGGCCATGCGGCCCTCCTCGGCGAAGTCGGAGCCGACGAAGCAGGTGTAGAGGGATTCGTCGGAGACTTGGACGGTGCGGTCCATGAGGATGACGGGGATCTTGGCGCGTTTAGCGTCGCGGAGGATGGGCTCCCAGCCGGTTTCGACGATGGGCGCGATGACGATGGCGTCGACGCGCTGGGTGATGAAGGAGCGGACGGCGCGGATCTGGTTTTCCTGGCGGCCCTGGCCGTCGGCGAACTTCAGGTTGATGCCGCGTTTGGCGGCTTCGGATTTGAGGGATTCGGTGTTGGCGGTGCGCCAGGCGGATTCGGCGCCGGTTTGGGCGAAGCCGACGGTGAGAGTCTTTTTGGCCGCGGAAAGAGGAACGGCGCTGAGCGCGAAAACGGCGAAGGCGAGGGTGAAGAGACGAGGAAGCAGGGTCATGACGATGGGGGTTGAGGGACCACGAAAGACACGAAACACACGAAAAGGATGGGAGCAAAAATGGTCGAGCGAGGGGGAAGTGACGGGACCGTCACGTGGGGCGAACCTGATTTTACAGAAGGTAACGAAGGGAACGAAGAGGCCGGGGTGATTTTGGGGTTCTTCGTTACTTTGGGTATCTTCTGTTCAAATCGGTCGGCACGCACGGAGGCGTGCCGCTACAGGAGGAGGGCGGCTTGGAGGCCGGGGCCGTGGACGCCTTCGATGAGGATGCCTTCGACGTCGGCGGTTTTGGAGGGGCCGGTGACCCAGATGATGTTGGGGTCGGCGGGGAGTGCGGCGATTGCGGAGGGAATGTCGGGAAATATTTGATCGCGGCGGAGGGCGGCGATGTGAACCCACGGGGCGAGCGCGCCGAGGCGACTGGACGTGGTGTTGTCGGAGAGGATGATCGTGCCGGTTTCGGCGATGGCGCCGAAGGCGGCGGTGAGGCCGAACTGGTAGTCGTCGATGCGAGAGCGATCGAGTTCGGTGGAGAGCGTGATGGTGGGCGGAAAGTGGGACGCGAGCGAGGCGTGGAGGGCGGGATCGCAGTAGCCGCGGAGGAGGTTGTTTTCGGTGAGGAAGGAGATGAGGGCGAGCGGTGAGGCGAGCGGAGTGCCGTTGACGGAACGGAGACGTTCGGCGAAAGGCGCCCAGAGATCGGCGGGTGTGGTGGAATTGCGGAGACGGACGAGGGAGGCGTCCCATTCGGGGAGGGGCGTGCGCGAGGGGAGGGGAGCGAGGGCGTCGCGGACGCGGGAGAGGATTTGGTCGCGGGAGGAAGACATTTTAGGAATGGCCGCAAAGAGGCGCACAGGGCGCAAAAAAGGAGGTCAGGATTTTTGCGCGTTTTGCGCATTTTTGCGGCGAACATCGGGTCGCGATTTCATCCAATTGCGGAATTCGCCGCCGCGCCATTTGGGGAGGGTGCGGTTTTTTTCCCACGCGCGGAGGGGCGGGACGGGGAGGAGCGTGGTGGGGAGGACGTTGAGGAGTTTGCCGGCGGTGAGGGCGGTTTTCCAGACGGTGGGGTGGGTCGCGAGGGTGGCGAAGGAGCCCATCGGCGGGGTCGCGGCGGAGGCGAGAGGGGCGTGTTCGCGTTTTCCTTTGTCGCGGAGGCGGAGGAGGAGGTCGGGGATGGGAATGTTGACGGGGCAGACTTCGTTGCAGGCGCCGCAGAGGGAGGAGGCCTTGGGCAGGTCGGCGAGTTCGGGGAATTTTTTCCCGGCGAGAAGAGGGGAGAGGACGGCGCCGACGGGGCCGGGGTAGACGCTGCGATAGGCGTGGCCGCTGGCCTGACGGTAGACGGGGCAGACGTTCAGGCAGGCGCCGCAACGGATGCAGCGAAGGATGTCGCGGCACTCGGTGGCGAGGACGTCGGTGCGGCCGTTGTCGACGAAGATGACGTGCATCTCCTCGGGGCCGTCGGGTTGCGTGGGCGATTTCGGACCCGTGATGAACTCGGTGTAAACGGTGAGCTGTTGGGCGGTGGCGGAGCGGGCGAGGAGGTTGAGGAGGAGACCGAGGTCGCGGTCGCGCGGGACGAGTTTTTCGATGCCGACGAGCGCGATGTGGCATTTCGTGGCGGCGAGGCAGAAGCGGGAGTTGCCCTCGTTGGTGACGAGGACGAGGCGGCCGGATTCGACGGAGATGAAATTGCCGCCGGTGAGGCCGACGTCGGCGGCGAGGTATTTTTCGCGAAGGAAGGCGCGGGCGCGGCGGGTGATGGTTTGCGGGTCGTCGTTGTAGACGCCGAGGCCTTCGCGTTCGAAGGACTGGGCGATCTCGCGGCGGTTTTTGTGAATGATCGGGCGGACGATGTGGCTCGGGTGATCGTGATCGATCTGGACGATGAACTCGCCGAGATCTGTCTCCAAAGATTCGATACCGTGCTTCTTCAGGTAGGCCTCGAGGTGGATTTCCTCGGAGACCATGGTCTTCGATTTGACGATCTTGGTGGCGCCGCGGGCCCGCATGATTTTGAGGACGGCGGCGTTGGCGTCGTCGGCGGTCGAGGCCCAGTGGACTTGGACGCCGTTGGACTGGAGCTTGGCTTCGACGGCGGGGAGGTAGGTGTCGAGGTGCTCTAGGGTGTGCTGCTTGATTTCGCCGGCGAGTTCGCGGAGGCGATTGGGATCGGCGAAGTGGTCGAAGAGGAGTTTCGTGCGCTTCTCGTGCGTGGCCTTCGTGGATTGATAGACGGAGGCACGCTTGTCGGGCGGGAGGGTGGTCGAGAAGGTGTCGAGGGGTTGGCGCATGGGGTGGTTTCTTTACAGAAGGAAACGAAGGGAACGAAGAGCGGCCGGAGGTCGTGAGTCTCGTTGTTTTCTTTGTTATCTTCTGTTCAAATCAGGGCCGAGTTTTTCAGGGCGTCGCGGAGGATTTGGGCGAGGTGTTGGGGGCGGAGGGGGGAGCCGGATTTTTCGGCGAGGCCGTTGAGGTGCATGAGGCAGCTCATGTCGGCGGAGACGACGACGTCGGGGTTTTCGGCGCGGAGGTGTTCGAGTTTCAACGTGCCCATCGCGGTGGAGACGTTGGGGAAGGCGACGGAGAACGTGCCGCCGAAACCGCAGCATTGTTCGGCCTCGCCGACGGGAACGACGCGCGTGCCGGAGATCGAGGAGAGGAGGTGGAGGGCGGCTTCGCCGCTGGGGGTGCCGCGGGAGTGGCAGGAACGGTGGAAGGCGAGCGTGGCTTTGTATTCGCCGGGCCAAGACGTGACGCCGAGGGCGTTGACGATGAAGTCGGCGAGCTCCCAGGTGCGTGAGGCCAATTTGGATACGGCGGGAAGATCGGGCTCGTTTTCGAATTCGAGGAGGGCGCCGTGGAAGAGCATCGCGGCGCAGGAGCCGGAAGGGACGACGACGGGAGCGTCGCCGGCGAAGGTGTCGACGGTGTGGCGGACGATCTTGCGGGAGGCGGGCCAGTCGCCGCCGTTGAAGGGAGGTTGTCCGCAGCAGGTTTGCGCTTCGGGAAATTCGATCGTGCAGCCGAGGTATTCGAGGACCTCGACGGTGGCGCGGGCGACGTCGTCGAAGAAGGCGTCGCAGAGGCAGGTGGCCATCAGTTGGACGCGGCGATCGGCGGCGGGGCGGCGGCGGTGAGAGAGGTCCATGAGGAAAAACTCCAAGAACCAAGAGCCAAGCTCCAGAGAAGGTCCAACCTCCAATTGTTTTGGGGCGGACGGTGGGAAGGGGGATTACGGGCTCGTGATCGTGCTCTCACTCGTGATCGTGTTCGTGATCGGATCGGGGAGCACGAGCACGATTACGAGCACGAGCATGAGGAGGGACGTTGGCGCCGCGTTGGGGACAACGCGCCTTACCGGGCGATGCCCCAAGGGCTGAAGATGATGTAGAAGAGGAGCGTGACGGCGACGACGGCGTAGCCGGCGAGTTTGGCGCCTTTCGAGGTTTCGACGGCGATGGTCGTGTTGTGGCGGAAGGCAAAGGGCTCGGGGAGCGGTTTCACGATGCGGAGAATTGTCATCACGATGAGGCAGAGGGCGAAGCAGAGCGCCATGCGATTCAAAAACTGGATACTCGGCACCATGAACTTGAGGGCGCCGTAGGCGACGACGTTGGTGAGGAGGCCGACGATGCCGCAGACCTTGGGGGCTTTGCGCACGAGGAGGCCGAAGACGAAGACGGCGAGAATGCCGGGGGAGATGAAGCCCTGGCCTTCCTGGATGATGGTGAAGATGCTGTTGCTGATCTTCGGATTGCCGAGCTGCGGAGCGAGGAAGACGGCGACCATCGTGAACACGACGACGGAGATGCGGCCGAGGAGGACGATGGATTTGTGCGTGGCGTTCTTCGCGATGTGTTTCTTGTAGATGTCCATCGCGAAGATCGTGGAGGCGGCGTTGAGCATCGCGGCGAGGGAGCTGACGACGGCGCCGAGGAGGGCGGCGAGGACGAAGCCGACCCAGCCCTTGCCGCGCGGAAGCACGTGGGCGAGGAGTTGGGCGAGGGCGGTGTCGTATTTGTAGGCGATGAATTTTTCGGACGCGGTGGTGGCCCCGGCGGCTTTCGCGGCGGCGGTGGTGCGCGCGTTGTAGGCGTCGATTTCGGCGGCGAGGAGAGGGTTCACGTTGCGCCACGCGTGGTCGTCGCTGCTGAAGAGTGTGAACGGCGCGGGATTGAGCGCGTCGAAGCGGGCGCGGGTGACGGGAAGGACGGCGGTGTGGCGGATGTTGGCGGCGTTGAGGGCGGCTTGGTCGGGGTAGATCGCGATGAGGTAGTGATTGGTTGGAATGGCGGCGATTTGGTCGGCCGTGGGATTATCGGCGACCGTGATGAGGGCGGTGTCGGGGTTGGCTTTGACGTAGCGGACGAGCGCGGCGGTTTTTTCCGGGGCGGCTTCGATGCGCATTTCGTTGGAGAAAAGGTTAAATGCGATGAGGCCCGGCACCACGATGACGAACGGGATGAGGAGCTTCATGAACGCGGCGAAGACGATGCCCTTCTGGCCTTCGGCGAGGGAGGCGGAACCGAGGGTGCGTTGCGTGATGTATTGGTTGAGGCCCCAGTAGTAAAAGTTGGGAATCCAGAGACCGAGGAGGAGGGCGGTCCAGGGGAGGATCGAGTCGCTGGCCGGCAGAAACATGTTGAGGCGCGGGCCGTTGAGTTCGAGGAAACGCTCGAACGCGCCGGTGCCGGCGGCGAGTTGGACGGTTTCGACGGCGCCGGTCTGGGTGCTGACGACGGTGGCGGCTTCGGTGGCGAGACCGAGTTTGTTGAAGGCGAAATACATGATGACCGCGCCGCCGAAGATGAGCGCGCTGCCTTGGATGAGGTCGGCCCAGGCGCAGGCTTTGAGGCCGCCGGCGGTGACGTAGAGCATGGCGACGACTCCGATGATGATGGAGGCGTTGAGCATGCTGACGTGGTGGCCGGCGGTGCCGGCGAGCGTGGTGATCGTCAGCGCGCCCGAATAGGTGACGGCGCCGAGGAGAAGCAGGTAGATGAAGATCGTGGCGATCGCCATGAACGAGCGGGCGCTCGCGCTGAAACGGTATTCGAGAAATTCGGGCATCGTGTAGATGCCGGCGCGGAGGAAATAGGGCAGGAAGCAGAACGCGACGACGACGAGCGTGATGGCGGCCATCCATTCGTAGCTGGCGATGGCGAGGCCGACGTGGGAGGCGGCGTTGCCGGACATGCCGACGAATTGCTCGGTGGAGATGTTGGCGGCGATGAGCGAGAAACCGATGAGCCACCATTTGAGGCCGCGGCCGGCGAGGAAGTAGTTTTCGGAGCTGTCGCCGCCGGTGGAGCCGCGGCTCTGGATGAGACCGATGGCGACGACGGCGATGACGAAGGCGATGAAGATGACGATATCGATCGGGTAGATGCGGAAGGCTTCGCTCATAAAAGGAGGAGGTGAGGGGTGAGAGGCGGGGTCGAGCGCGGAGGTCGGAGTTGGACCGGAGGTCGCGGAGAGCGTTCAACCGGTCAGCGTGGGCAGGAGCAATGTCAAAGGCGGTGCGGACAATGGAGTTGTTGTTCAACCCGTTTTACAACCGGTGAGCTCCGATGGGAGGATTGGTGGACGAAAGAGACAACCAGAGGCGACTTGCGCAGCGGCGGCGTGATAGCAGGATCGAGCGGCTTTTCCCCATCCCCTATGAATGTTGCGGCTGCGTCCGGTGAGTCCACGAACGGTATGAAATGGTTGCGCATGCTTGGCTGGAGCGCGGTGGTCGTGCTCGGAACGGCGGCGATCGCGGTGCTGGCGTGGTCGCGCGGCGAGGCGGTGAGCGCGTTGTGGATGGTGGTGGCGGCGACGTGCGTGTTTGCGGTGGCGTATCGGTTTCACGCGGCGTGGCTGATGGCGAAGGTGCTGACGCTCGACGAGACGCGGGCGACGCCGGCGGTGGTGAAGGAGGACGGGAAGGATTTCGTGCGGACGAATCGCTGGGTGGGGGGGCGATCGCGGGGCCGGGACCGCTGGTGGGGCCGGTGCTGGCGGCGCAGTTTGGATTTTTGCCGGGAATGTTGTGGATCCTGATTGGAGCGACGCTGGGCGGAGCGGTGCACGATTGCGTGGTGATGTTTTGTTCGGTGCGGCGCGGCGGAAAATCGCTGGCGCAGATGGTGCGGGACGAGGTGGGGCCGTTCGCGGGTTTTGCCGCGCTGGTGAGCATCATCGCGATCATGGTGATCCTGCTCGCGGTGCTGGGGCTGGTGGTGGTGAACGCGCTGGCGGAGAGCCCGTGGGGGCTGTTCACGATCGCGGCGACGATGCCGATCGCGGTGGCGATGGGGCTCGCGATGCGGTTTGGCGGGCACGGCGGGGGGTGGCTGGCGGTGGTGAGCGCGCTGGGCGTGGTGGCGCTGCTCGGGGCGGTTTACGGCGGGCAGTTCGTGCACGCGTGGGGCTGGGACGAAGCGCTGACGCTGAAGGGCACGACGCTGGCGTGGTGGATTATTGGATACGGAATCCTGGCGTCGGTGCTGCCGGTATGGCTGCTGCTCGCGCCGCGGGATTATCTGAGCACGTTCATGAAGGTGGGAACGGTGGCGCTGCTGGGCGTGGCGATCATCGTGCTGGCGCCGGTGTTGAAGATGCCGGCGGTGACGCAGTTCATCGACGGGACGGGGCCGGTGTTCGCGGGGCCGGTGTTTCCGTTTTGTTTCATCACGATCGCGTGCGCGGCGGTGTCGGGGTTTCACGCGCTGATCTCGTCGGGCACGACGCCGAAGCTGCTGGCGCGGGAGAAGGATATTCGCGTGGTCGGTTATGGCGCGATGGCGACGGAGATGATGGTGGGCATCATGGCGTTGATCGCGGCGTGTGCGATGGAGCCGGGCGAGTATTTCGCGATCAACATGCGCGGGGAGCCGGCGGCGGTGACGGAGCGGATCACGGCGCTCGGATTTCCGGTGACGACGATGCAGATGGATGCGCTGGCGGCGGAGATGGGCGAAAAGACGATGGTGGGGCGGGCGGGCGGAGCGCCGACATTTGCGGCGGGGATGGCGCAGATCTTTTCCGGGGCGTTTGGCAGCGGGACGGCGGTCGCGCTGTGGTATCACTTTGCGATCATGTTCGAGGCGTTGTTCATTTTGACGACGATCGATGCGGGGACGCGGGTGGGGCGGTTCATCGTGCAGGATCTGTTGGGAATGATCGCGAAGCCGCTCGGGAACACGAAATCGTTTGCGGGGAACGTGCTCGGGACGGTGCTGTTCGTGGCCGCGTGGGGATGGTTTTTGTATCAGGGCGTGATCGATCCGCTGGGCGGGATCAATTCGCTGTGGCCGATCTTTGGCGTGGCCAATCAACTGCTCGCGGTGATCGCGTTGTCGTTGGGCACGACGGTGCTGATCAAGATGGGGCGGACGCGCTATGTGTGGTGCACGCTCGTGCCGCTGGCGTGGTTGCTGGCGGTGACGATGAGCGCGGGGTGGATGAAGATTTTCGCGAGCGATCCGCGGCTCGGGTTTTTGGCGGCGGCGGCGGATTTCAAGGCGAGGATCGCGGCGGCGGGTGCGGATGCGGCGGCGCAGGTGGCGCAGTGGGAGCGGCTGGTGTTCAACAACCAGGTGAACGCGATCGTGACGGGGACGTTTCTGGTGCTGGTCGCGGTCGTGGTAATCGCGAATGCGCGCGTGTGGTGGCAGTTGCTGGCGGGGAGGCGCGCGGTGGAGTTGCGCGAGGAGCCGTATGTGGCGGTGGGGGCGTGAAGCGGGAGGTGGCGGCGGTGAGGTGGCGGAGGTCGGGAAGAGGCGTCCCTATCTCATTCGTCTTTGGTTTGCTGGAAGCCCATGCGGCGGCCGTGGT
>JGI12420J12819_1001448_pt1 | contig 9786 bp, 7 predicted proteins | sample Passage237A_FD_12819 | JGI IMG/M metagenome (IMG submission 12819) | reverse complement strand
CTCCTCCTCAGCGCCAGCCTCGCTTTCGCGGCCAACCCCACCGACCGCAAATGGGTCGCCTCCTGGGTCTCCGCCCAACAACTCGTCGAACCCCACAACCTCCCGCCCGCGCCCGGCCTCGCCGACCGCACGCTCCGCCAAATCATCCAACCGTCCCTCGCCGGCAACCGCCTCCGCCTCGCGTTCTCCAACGCCTACGGCGAAGCCCCCGTCCGCATCACCGCCGTCCACGTCGCCCGCTCCGCCGGCGGCTCCGCGATCGTCGCCGACACCGACACCGCCCTCACTTTCAACGGCTCGCCATCCGTCACGATCCTCCCGGGCACGATGATGTTCACCGACGATGTCGCGTTCGACGTCGCCCCCTTCGTCAACCTCGCCGTCAGTATCCACATTGCGGATATACCGCAGAACATCACCGGCCACCCCGGCTCGCGCACCGGCTCCTTCATCGTTCCCGGCGACGCCGTCGCCGCCGCCGACTTCACCGACGCCGTCCGCACCGAACGCTGGTATCTTCTCGCCTCGCTCGAGGTCTTCGCCGACGCGCGCTCCTCCGCCATCGTCGTCATCGGCGATTCGATCACCGACGGACGCGGCTCCACCACCGACCAAAACAACCGCTGGCCCAATCTCCTCGCCCGCCGTCTCCACGCGAATCCGTCCACGGCCAACATCTCCGTCCTCAACCAAGGCGCCGGCGGCGGCCGCGTCCTCCGCGACGGCCTCGGCACCAGCGCGCTCGGCCGCTTCGACCGCGATGTCATCGCGATCCCCGGCGTCCGCTGGCTCATCATCTTCGAAGGCGTCAACGATCTCGGCACCGCCGTCGGCGCCCGCGCCAACGGCCAACCGCACGCCACCGCCGCCGACCTCATCGCCGCCTACCAACAGATGATCACCCGCGCCCACGCCCACGGCATCAAAGTCATCGGCGCCACGATCATGGCCTTCGCCGGTTTCACCAGCTACGACACCCCCGAAAGCGAAGCCGACCGCCAGGCCGTCAACGACTGGATTCGCCACAGCGGCGCCTTCGACGGCGTGATCGATTTCGACGCCATCACCCGCGACCCCGAAAACCCCTCGCGCCTCTCCGCCGCCGTCGACGGCGGCGACCACCTCCATCCTTCCGCCGACGGCTACCGCCTCATGGCCGACGCCATCGACCTCTCCCTCTTCCACAGGTAACCCGCACTGATGGAGGCGCGGTGTCCCCACCGCGCAGCTCCGGGAGCGGCTCTATGCCCCGCCAAAATAAATCGTTCTCGTAATCTTTCTCTTTCTCGTTCTCGCCCAATCGAACGAGAACGAGAACGAGAACGAGAGCGTTTCAAATAAAACTATAGCCACAAGCGGCAAACCAGCCGCGGGCGTCCTGGGCGGTCACCGCGCGCAAGGCGGCGGCAATCGCCAGAAGGAGTTCGGCATGGGTGCGGGCCTCGGCTTGGCGGAGGAGGGACTTCACCTTGCTCCACATCATTTCGATGGGGTTCAAATCGGGGGAGTAAGCGGGCAGGAAGCGGACCTCGGCCCCGGCTTCGGCAATCAGTGCCAGCGTGCGGTCGTTTTTGTGGGCGCCGAGGTTGTCCATGATGACGATGTCTCCGGTTCTGAGCGCAGGCACCAGCACTTCGCGCACGTAGGCTTGGAACACCTCGGTGTCGGTCGCTCCCTCGATGGTCATGCAGGCGCTGGTCCCGTCCAAGCGCACCGAGGAGATCATGGTGATGGTTCGCCAGTGGCCGTGGGGAGCATGGCAGATCAGTCGCTGGCCCTTGGGCGCACGACCACGTAGCCGCGTCAGATTGGTTTTGGCCGCCGACTCGTCGATGAAGACCAGCCTCGCCGGGTCGAGCCCGCCTTGGCGCCGCTGCCAGCGGCGTCGGGCCCGTGCCACGTCCGGCCGGTTTTGTTCGGCCGCATGGAGCGTCTTTTTTTATATGTCAGTCCCAGCCGGCTCACCGCCCAGTGAATCGCCGCCACCGTGCAATCCAGTTCCAAGCGGCTCTTCATTTCCGCCAGCGTCAGGTCCGGTTCCCGGGCGATGAGCTGCTTCAGCTTCGCTCCATGGTCCGGCAGCAGTCTCGCCTTCCGCCCAGAAAACCGATGCCGCGGCCTCAGGTCCCCGGTTTTTGCTCGCTGGCTCAGCAGCTTCTTCACCATGCCCACCGATACTTTGAAGCGCTTCGCCACCTCTTCTCTCGTTCCCTCCTTCGCATCGTAAGCCGCCACGATTCTCTCCCGCAGGTCCACCGACAGCGTCTTTCTCATCCCCCAAGCCTATCACAATCTCTTCGTTTCGGCTATAGTTTTATTTGAAACGCTCGAGAACGAGAACGAGAACGAGAACGAGCCAGAGCCTCTCGTCCCGCTCCTGTCGCGACGCCTACGTCGCCCTAAGCCTCCCGTCCGTGCGCGCGGGCTCCGCCCCGCGCTCTTGCTGAATCTCCGCGACAAACCGCTCGATCTCCGCGCTCAGACGCGCGTCGTCCGTGCGACATCGCCGTTGAATCTCGTCGGCGAAGGTCTGCACGTCGCGCCGATGCGCGGGATCGGCACACGCCGCAATCCGCTGCAGCATCTTCATCACCTGGCGAACGATCGCCGGATTTTCGCCGCCGTAGTGGATGATCTGAGAGAACGCCCGCCGCAGCAGCCGCCCCATCGACGTCGGCACGAGGAAAACCCGAGGCGAACCGCGCTCGTCGCGCAACAAGGGCTCGGGCCACGCGACGGAACCGAGGCGGGAGAGTGCGCCGCCGAGGCGGTTGATACACGCGATCGCCGTGAACGGATCGTTCGTCCCCGGCGACAGCGCGCGCACCGCGATCTCCGCGAGTTGATCGAGTGGAAACTCCAAATCCTGCTCATTCGTGCGCTGTGTGCCGACGACCACCGCGTCGCGCGCATCGCCCACCGCGTTGCTCGCCTCGGCCGAATCCTTTCCNGCGAGCCGCAGCAGCAGCGAGCCCCGGCTGATGTAATCGCCCGGCGCAATTTCAAGATGCACCGTGCCATCGAGCCGCTCCGCGATCTCNAGCAGCTCCTCCTGGGAAAGTGCCTGCACATAGCCCGCCATCTCGCTCGTCACGAGCACGCCGCCCGAAAGCGTCGCGGTTGAGACCGCCTCCTTTTTCCGCGGCTGCTTTTCACCCGCCGCGATGAAGTGCTCGATCAGCGCATCGAGGTCGTGCCCGACGCCTGCCGTCAACGTGGACACCTGGATCGCCCGCGCCACGTGATGTATGAAAAAGATCAATACACCGATCGTCACCACCCCGAGAATCAGCGCGCCGGCGATCGCCGTGTGTGGGATGTCGCTGCCGCTCGCCTCGGTGCCCACCGTGCGAAGCACGAGCAGACAATACAGGTAGGTGGCCGCAAACGTGCCGAGCACGAGCTGGCTCGGTCGATCGCGCATGAAGTTCCGCAGCAACCGCGGTCCGTAGTTCGACGACGCGAATGAAAGCGCCAGAATGGTGATCGAGAAGATCACACCCGCCAGGGTGATTGTGGAGGACGCGATCGTGGACAGAAGCTCCCGCGCGCCTTCGGCCGTGTTGACGTCGATCCACCGCCGCCAGGCCTCATGATCACGCGGCGGTCCGGTGCGATCATACGCCACCACGAGCAGGGCGGTCGCCGCCGCCGCCGCGCACATGAGCCCCGGCACAAACCAGTAGGTCGCGAAAAGCTTTCCATTCAGGTTGAGCAGCTTGGTCTTCATTCGGCACCCCGCCGCCACCCGGCGGACGCGGATCGAGACAGGCGGCCGTCGCGTTTGCTCCGGACGCACGCCGAGTCACGCGAACGATCTCCCCCATCCTCCCGCGGCTCTCCCGCCTTACTCTGCGCTTACCACCCGATAAATTGCCCCATTCGGCCGATTGATCACGACATAGGGAAACCCATCCGGCCCCGACACGACATCGCGAATCCGCCCGCGCCCTTTCAACAGCACTTCGTCGCCCACCGCCCGCGCGCCCTCCATCCGCACCAGCCGCAATTCCTGCGCTCCGAGACTCGCAACCAGCAAATGCCCGCTCCACTTCGGAAACGGCTCGCCTTCGTAAAACGCGATCTGGGACACCGCGATCGACGGCGTCCAGTGATGCACCGGCGGCTCCGTCCCTTCGCGATAGGGACTCTCCGCCAGTTGCGTGCCGTCGTAGTTGATCCCAAACGTCGCCAGCGGCCACCCATAGTTCACGCCGCCGCGCACGAGATTGAGTTCATCGCCGCCCCGCGGTCCGTGCTCCGCCGACCACACCGTTCGCGTCGTCGCGTGCAACGTCAGACCCTGCGGATTCCGATGCCCGTAACTCCAGATCGTCGGCAACGCTCCCTCACGCCCCGCAAACGGATTGTCCTCCGGCACACGGCCGTCCTCGTGCACGCGATGAATCTTTCCAAACGGACGACTCAGATCCTGCGCGAACCGCATCGTCGTCCGATCACCCACCGTGAAATAGAGATACCCGTCGAGCAACACCATCCGCCCGCCGAAATGCGCATACGCCGACGTATAAAACTCCGGCGCCGCCTTGTAAATCTCCTCCTGATCCACCCAGCGCCGCCCCTCGATCCGCCCGCGCACGATCCGCGTCATCGTCGCATTCTCCATCCCGTCGCCCGCGCCGACGTCCGCAAACGCCAGATACAACCAGCCATTTGTCGCGTAGTCCGGATGCGGCAGCACACCGAACAATCCGCCCTGCACGCGATCCCACACCGGCGGCGTGCCGACGATCTGCTCCGGCGGCTGCCCTTCCACGAATCGCACCAACTGCCCGTTCTTCTGCGACGCGATCATGCCGCCATCCGGCAGAAACGCCATCGCCCACAGCTCCGACGGCGCCTCCGCCACGCGCTCCAACCGGAAGCGATATCCACCCGCTGAATACACCTCCGACGCTTCTTCAAACGTCGCCCTCACTCCGTCGTTCTCGCCCGGCTCGCCGCTCAACCGAAACCGGTCGAGATTGAAAATTCCGCCGCCATCCACGCCGTAGATCACGAGCGTGTGCCTCCCTTTCAACTCGCGCGCGAGCCCGATCCGCCGCGTTTGAAACTCCTCCCAACCGCCCGTCGACGACGTGTTGGCTTCGCCCAAATTGATCCGTTCGCCCAGCCCGCTGCGATCCACCGCCAGCACTGCAAATCGTCCCGGCTCGTCCATCCCGCGCGCGTAATCCAGCTCCAGGCTGCGCACACCCGTGAAATCCACGTCGTCATAACACAGCGCGCTCATCCCACCGAAATATCCGATGTAGCGCCGCCGCGGCTCCGCGTCCGTCTCGACGATGTTATACCCCGTCGACGTCGCGGGATTCAGCCACTCCGCCTCGATCACCGCGCCCACCGTCTGCGCCGGCCGCTGTGCCTCGCTTTCAAACTGTTCACGAATCAACGCCACCAGTCCGTCGATCTCCGCCTCCGACAACGCCGCGCCAAACGCCGGCATCGCCCCACCGCCCGCTCCTTCGCGAATCACGCGCGCCACCTCCGCATCCCCACGTGCCACCACCGCCGATTGCACCAGCGGCGTCCCCGTCCCACCGCGCATCTCCACCCCATGACATCCCGCACACAGCGCCGCATACCGCTCCCGCGACTCCCCCGCCTCCGCGCTCCCCACGCTCAACATCACCGCTGCCCAACGCAGTCTCAGCCATTTCATCTCACGCATCGTCATCCTGGGTTAAACTCGCGCCCACCCAAAGCATCCCCTCCGCCAAGGCAAAACCCCGCATAGCTTTATGCCACACCTTGCGGGAGGGGCTTAACGCTCCGGCTGACCAACCGCCCGCCCTGATTTTGACCCTTGGTCCTTCTCTGGATCTTGGAGCTTTCTTCCCCTTTCCATTGCCGATCGGTATCTCGTTCTACATCTTCCATTCGCTCTCCTCCGCGCTCGACGGCGTCGGATGTTGCTGGCGGTCGCGTTGATCACCACCGCCGCGACCGTGCTCTGAAAAACCAACGCCCACCTCGTCCGCCGCAGCCCAAAGCTTGCCCGGGTGAAATGAGCCGCGTCAGCTTCGCGAACAATTTCAGAACGCGCTGCTCCGGTCCGATATTTCCTTCCTTCAACTTTTAGTTTTCATCCCCCCCGGCTCAACAAACCCGGCCATGAAAAACTCCTCCCTTCAGAAACCCCTTCCAAAATTCGCCACGTTGCTCTCGGTCGCCCTGTTTCCGCTTTTGGGCCATGCTCAATCCACTTGGACGGGCGCGTCGAGCAACGCCTACAACTCCGCCGGAAACTGGAGCCCGGCCAGCGTGCCCGATCACGCAGTCGACGTCACCATCGACACCAGCACCGCGAATGCGACGGTCAACTCGGGCAATCTGGACCGCCGTGGCACAGGGACCACCACCATCAGTGGCACGGGGAATCTGACCGTAAATGGCCGATTCCTCCAAGGCGGCAGCGGAGCGTTCAACGTCACGGGCGGCAGCCTGACGGTAAACGGCGAGTATTTCCTGGTCGGCGGCGACGCGCAAAGTGGCACCAACGGTCCCGGCACGTTCAATCAAAGCGGGGGCACCGTTACCGCGAATCTGCAGCGCAGTTGGCACTTGTCGGACAGCAACATCGCTACCTCGGGCTCCGCTTACAATCTCACCGGCGGCACGCTGACGGTGAATTCCGCGGCCAGCACGGCGGTGACCGAGGATCTCCGGGGCGTCTGGCTCGGCAAGGCCGGCACTGGTTCGGGCACCATGGTCGGTGACGTCCTCAACATCAACGGCGGAACGGCCACGTTCACGCGCACGACCGCCAACGAGGCGAATATCCGCATTTCCCGAAACTCCCATCTCAGCGTCACGTCCGGATCGGTGACCTTCGCCAGTTACTCCAACTTCTGGGTGGGAGCGGGCGCGAACGGTTCCACCAACAACCGGATCACCGTCGACGGCGGCACGCTGAACATCACCGGCAGCACAAACCTGTATCTCGGACGTGAAGATGACGGTATGCTCACGATCGACTCGGGGGTCCTGAATCTCGGCGGCATTCTCTACCTTGGCGGCGATGGCACCGGAGCGTTCGACGGCATCGGCACCGCCGTCATGACCGGAGGGAGCTTGTTCGCCGCCAGCATCAGCGCGCTGAACGCCGATAGTTCTTTCACCTTCTCCGGAGGCACGATTACCCTGTTCGGCGATCAAACCGACCTTATCGACCAAAGCTGGTTCTCGGGGACAGGCTTTGCCACTTACGACTCGTTGAATGACATCACGATCATTACGACGGCCATCCCCGAGCCCGCCACCGCCGCCGCTCTCTTCGGCCTCGTCGTGCTCGGCGCCGTCATCGCCCGCCGCCGCGCCTGAGCGGGCGGTCGGGCTGCCACCAAGAGCCCACCCCGGCCTTGCGTGCCGTCCCCTCGTAGCTCCGCCACGGCTGTAAGCTCGGCCCGGTGCATACCCGCGCCACTCCAAACTGTGGGAGGGGCTTAACGCTCCGAAAAAAATCGTTCTCTTTCTCGTTCTCTTTCTCGTTCTCGCCCCAATCACCGAGAACGAGAACGCCCCGCTCCTCACCTTGATTTTTGATCCTTGGTCTTTCTCTGAAGCCTGGATCTTGGTCCTTGGAGCTTCCTTCTTCGCCCTCCGGCCCTTCTCCATAGCCGATCGGCCCACCCTTTCCGGGCCGCCCGGCCAAGAGCGTGATCGCGCGATTTCCGGTAATCTCGCCGGCTTTCCCGCACACACCCATGCTCTTCAATTCCCTCACCTTCGTCGTGTTCTTCTGCGTCGTCGTCGGCGCTTACTGGACACTCCGCTCGTGGGAAACGCGCAAGAACCTCCTCCTTGTCGCTTCCTACGTTTTCTACGGCACGTGGAATCCTCCCTTCGCCGCGCTGCTCTTCGCCACCACCGCGCTCGATTACTACCTCGCCGCGCGTATCCACACTTCAAGCACGCACCGCACGCGTCGCGCCTGGCTCGTCGCCAGCCTCGCGAGCAACTTGAGCATGCTCGGGTTCTTCAAATACGGAAACTTCCTCCTCGAGAACACGAAGTGGCTGCTCGCCCAGATCGGCGTGAACTACCAGCCGCCACACCTCGATCTCTTCCTCCCGATCGGCATCTCGTTCTACACGTTCCACTCGCTCTCCTACACGCTCGACGTCTACCGCGGCATGCAGCCCACGCGCTCGCTGCGCGACTTCACGCTCGCCGTTTCGTTCTTCCCGCAGCTTGTCGCCGGCCCGATCGTCCGCGCCGCCGACTTCCTTCCGCAGGCCGCCCAACCGCCGGCGTGGAACGCCAGCCGTTTCATCTGGGGCCTGCTTCTGATGACGCTCGGCCTCTTCGAGAAAACCGTGCTCGCCGACACCATGCTCGCCGCCGCCGCCGAAAAGGTCTTCGCCTACGGCGGCCCTCTCGCCGGCCTCGACGCTTGGACCGGCGTCCTCGCCTTCTCCGGCCAGATCTTCTTCGACTTCGCCGGCTACTCCACCTGCGCGATCGGCGCCGCGCTCTGTCTCGGTTTCCATCTCAAGGACAACTTCCGCTTCCCCTACGCCGCGATCGGCTTCTCCGATTTCTGGCGCCGCTGGCACATCTCGTTGTCCACGTTCCTGCGCGACTACCTCTACATTCCGCTCGGCGGTAATCGCGCCGGCGTGATTCGCGCCGCGCTGAACCTCATGATCGTGATGTTCATCGGCGGTCTCTGGCACGGCGCCGCGTGGACGTTCGTCGTGTGGGGCATCATCCACGGTCTCTGCCTCGTCATCGAACGCATCCTGCGCGCCGTCTTCAAGGACGCCGCCTGGACCCAGACGCTCGGCATCCAGCTCCTCCTCGGCCTCGGCACCTACGCCGCCGTCTGCTTCGCGTGGGTCTTCTTCCGCGCCGCGGATTTCCCGACCGCCACGCGCCTCGTCATGGCGATGAGCGGCATGCTTCCCACCGGCGACGCCATCCTCCCCACGCGCGAAATCCTGCAGGTCGCTCTCGTCACCGCCGGCCTTCTCCTCGCCCACGCGCTTCTCCGCAACACCACCATGGAAGCGGTCGTGTCCCGCACGCCCCGCTGGCTCCTCGCGAGCACGTGGTCGGTCATGCTCTTCGGCATCATTCTCACCCAAGGAAACGGCAATGCATTCATCTACTTCCAATTCTGATCTCGAATTCACCCGCGCCATTCCCGACGTCCCGTGGCGTCGGATGCTGCTCGCCGTCGCGTTGATCACCATCGCCGCGACCGTGCTCTGGGAAATCAACGCCCGCGCGCTCGGCTATCGCCCGACGCTCAACGACACGCCCGACCTCTGGGCCGAGGCGCGTTCGTCGGTGCAACCCGACTCGCTCGTCCTCCTCGGCACGTCGCGCATGCTCTTCGACGTCGACCTCGATCTCGTCGAAAAACAACTCGGCCAGCGTCCGGTGCAGCTCTCGATCGTCGGCAGCTCGCCGTTTCCGATTCTCGCCGACCTCGCGTCCGAGGAATCCTTCCGCGGCACCGTGCTCCTCGACATCGTTCCCGCGATGTATCTCGCTCCCGCCGGCCCACCCGTCGAAGCCTCCGAAAAAGCGCTTCAACGCTACCGCACGTGGAATCACTCCCAGCGCTGGAGCCACCGCCTCGGCGTGATCCTCGAAAGCCACCTCGCGTTCTTGAAGCAGGAGGACCTCACGCTCGCGAAACTCCTCGAGCGTCTCCCCATCCCCGATCGCGCCAACACCCAGATCGCGCCCGCCATGCCGCCTTACTTCTACACCATCGATCGCAACCGTCGCGCGCGCATGTTCGACGAAGCCGCG
>JGI12420J12819_1001438_pt1 | contig 9823 bp, 7 predicted proteins | sample Passage237A_FD_12819 | JGI IMG/M metagenome (IMG submission 12819) | reverse complement strand
CGATCTTGACGTAGGTGGGGCCGAGCCGGTGCAGTGCCCGGCTCAGGCGCTCGGCCCGGCCGCTGTTACGCACGTCGCCGCGCTCGAACAGCCGGCCGAAGCGCACGCCGGCGCGCATCACCGGCGGCAGCGCGTCATTGTCGGCTAGCGACAAGGCCCCTTCGCGCGCCAGCACGAAGCCGGCGCGGGCGAGGCGGAGATAGGCGCCCACCCCCATCTGGTCAGAGCTTCCAGGCCGCGTGGAGGGCCGCGATATTGCCCGAATAGGCGGTGTGGGTCACCCGCCTGAACCCGGCCGCCCCGATCATCTGGCTGAAGCGCTCGGGGGCCGGGAACTTGCGGATCGATTCCACCAAGTACTGGTAGGGCTGCGCGTCGCCGGTCATCACCCGGCCGATGGGCGGGATGACGTTGTCTGAAAAGAGCTTGTAGACCTCGGCCAGGATGGGCTGGTCGACCTGGCTGAACTCGAGGCAGAGAAAGCGTCCGCCACGCTTCAACACGCGATGCGCTTCCCTGAGCGCCTTGTCGATGCGCGGCACGTTCCTTATGCCGAAGGCGATGGTGTAGGCGTCGAAGCTCTCGTCGGCGAAAGGCAACTCCTCAGCGTTCGCCACGACGAACTTCGCCTGCTGTGGGAAGCGCCACTTCTTCGCCCGCTCCTCGCCCACCGCGAGCATGTCGGCATTGATGTCGGAGACGGTGACTTCGGCATAGCCCACCGAGGCATTGACGATGCGCTCGGCGATGTCGCCGGTGCCGCCGGCCATGTCGAGCACACGGTAGGGCACCGAGCCGGTTTTCGGCGGCGCGAGCTTTGCCACCATCGCGTCCTTCCAGACGCGGTGGATGCCGCCGCTCATCAGGTCGTTCATCAGGTCGTAGCGCGAGGCGACCTTGTGGAACACGTCGTCGACCAAGCCCTGCTTGGCCTCGATGGCCACCGTCTGCTCGCCGAAATGCGTGGTTTCGCCCATGGTGCGGGTCTCCGGTTGCGCGCCTTATAGCGGAGAGGGGGTTACGAGGCCATGAGGTTTGGCAACGCAGGGTTGACGAGGGTCGAACGAGTCCGTGGCGCCTCAGGACCCCCCACCCCAGCTGCGCCAGGCTCACCTCGTTGGTGGCCTTGGCGAAACTGGGGCGGGGGCAGGTGTCCGTGACAAAAGCCTGACACGCCATGCCACTTGCGTCAGCTATGGAGGGCGGCCACATATGGCGCCTCGAAAGGACTGCCCATGCCGGAACTGCCAGAAGTCGAAACCGTCCGCCGCGGGCTGGAACCCTACCTGACGGGGGCGCGGGTCGACCGGGTGACGCTGAAGCGCAAGGACCTGCGCACGCCCTTTCCCGAGGGGTTTGCCGAGGCCCTCGAAGGGGCGACCATCGAGAGCACGGGGCGGCGCGCGAAGTACCTGCTGTTCCGACTCTCGACGGGCAGGACCTGGCTCAGCCACCTGGGCATGACCGGCACCTGGCGGTTCGAGGATTTCAAGTTCAAGGAACCCTCGCGCTATTACGAGCCCACCGAGGACCGCAAGCACGACCACCTGGTCGTCGAGCTCACCCACCCCACCCATGGGGCGATGAAGCTCATCTATAATGACGCGCGGCGTTTCGGCTTCATGGACCTGTTCACCGAGGAGTCCGAGTCGCCCTATCTCGCCGGGCTAGGGCCCGAGCCGCTCTCCAACGCCTTCAATGCCGCCGAGATGGCCGAGCGCTTCCGGGGCAAGAAGGCGCCGATGAAGGCCGCCCTGCTCGACCAGCGCGTGGTGGCGGGGCTCGGCAATATCTATGTCAGCGAGGCGCTGTGGCGCGCCCATATCCGTCCCGAGCTGCCGGCCGGCAAGCTCGTGCTGAAATCCGGGGCGCCCTCGAAGCGGCTCGAGGACTTGGCGGACGGCGTGCGCAAGGTGCTGAACGAGGCAATCGAGGCTGGCGGCTCCACCCTCAAGGATTTTCGTAACGCCGTCGGCGATTCCGGCTATTTCCAGCACAATTTCGCCGTCTACGACCGCGAGGGCGAACCGTGCCCGACGCCCGGCTGCAAGGGCGTGATCCAGCGCATCGTGCAGTCGGGGCGCTCGACGTTCTTCTGCCCGGTATGCCAGCATTGACGCATCGGACCTGCCGGCCGTGAATCCGGTTGACGTTGAGGGGGCTTCCCACTATACACCCCCCAACTTGGCGGCCCGGAGCCGCCGCTTTCATTTCATCGCCCGTGGGTGAACGGCTCGCAAGGCTGTACCACTGGGTTGGAGCGCCAAGAGGATTTCATGGCCAATACGCCGTCCGCCAAGAAGGCCACCCGCAAGATCGAGGCTCGCACCGCGGTCAACAAGTCGCGCCGTTCGCGCATGCGCACCTTCATCCGCAAGGTGGAGGAAGCGATCGCCGGTGGCGATCATGCCGTGGCCGTCGCTGCGCTGAAGGCCGCCGAGCCCGAGATCGTCCGAGCCAGCCAGAAGGGCATTGTCCACGCCAACGTGGCCGCCCGCAAGGTCAGCCGCCTCAATTCCCGCGTGAAGGCCCTGGCTCCGCAGGCCTGATCGCGACCCAAATTACGGGTTGACGAAGGCTCCCTGTCGGGAGCCTTTTTGTTTGCGCGGGCGTGGCTCCGCAGAAGGGGGGGCGCAGGCTGCTGCCAAAGGACCCGTATCGGCAGTCGTCTGCCGACCGCGACGGTGCGCCGCACACTTTCCTGTTCCCCTCGGGCGCTCCATGTGTGACAGGAATGCAATAGGATTGTGACGAGTTATCAACTGCGCGAAAGCCAGTGTTTACGGGCGTTTGCGCGCGCGCGTAAGCGAAAAATCCGGGCGCAATTTTGGAATGAATTGTCTCGAAAGTGGCGAGACTCTGCCCATTCGTTAACGGGCGTGAATTCCCGGGAACAGGCGATTCCCCGTTGAGTCACAGGGCTTTGGTTTTGCCGCCACGAACGGGGGCTGCGGAAAGGAAATTGCAAAGTAGGAGTCAAGCCCCTGAAGCTAAAAAACCCCCGTTGATTGGCCGAAACCTCCTCTCTAAGATGACCCCGTCGCTGAGGACAAACGGCGCCAGACCGGGCTCCCGGCAAAGTTAGAACGGCAAGTATGCCGACTGAGATCGTGCCCAGGGTGGTCATGACAAGAAGGCTTACAGTCTTGGGAAACCAGGAAAGAGTGCGGGACTTCAGGCGTATTGCCGACAGTCCCACCGGCTTCAAGTAACGGGTCGGCGCGAGGACCGCGTCATCGGTCCTTATCTTGTAAATATTGAGTTTGAGTACCGCGGCAGAAGCCGCGGATAGAGAATGCTTGCCCGCTCGAACGGGCAACAGGTTGGCGAAGCCGTGCCCGGAAGTAGGCAGGCCGCCGAAACAAGGATTGGGGCAGAAACACGATGGCGACGAACGCGGCGGCGGGGCGTACCGAATGGAACTCGGGGTCCGAGGCAGCAGAGAGCATGGTTCTCAAGGGGGGGCAGGCTGTCATGGGGCACGATGGCAAGGATTACTCGGCCCATGATCTGTTCCAGCGCGTGAAGTCGCGCCTGCGCGCCGCCCTTGGCGAGGACGTGTTCAACTCCTGGTTCGTTCGCCTCGAGCTCGAGGAAATCGTCGACGACGTGGTGCACCTGTCGGTGCCGACCCGCTTCCTGTGCTCCTGGGTCCAGTCCAATTACGGCGACAAGATCCTCGCCGCCTTCAAGGCCGAAATGCCCGGCACCGGCCGCGTCGTCATCACCGTGCGCGTCAACGGCCAGGCCCGTCCCACCATTTCCCACAAGGCCGAGTCTGCTCCGGTCGCCCCCGCCGAGCCCCAGGCCATCGCGACCCCGGCCACGCCGCGCGTGCCGCGCGAGCCTGCCCCGGCCACTGGCGCTGCCCCGCGCGGCGACGCGCTTTCGGGTTCGGCGCTCGACCCCAAGATGACCTTCGACAGCTTCGTGGGCGGCCAGTCCAACGAGATGGCGCTGCAGGTGGCCAAACAGGTGGCGAGCGCCGTGAACAACAACACGGTGAGCTTCAACCCCGTCTACATCCATTCGAGCGTGGGGCTGGGCAAGTCGCACCTGCTCAACGCCATCGGCTGGGCCGCTGCGGCCAGCGGGGAGCCCAAGAACATCGTCTACCTGACGGCCGACCACTTCATGTACCACTTCATCAATGCGGTGAAGAGCCAGTCGGCCCTGAGCTTCAAGGAGTGGCTGCGCCGCGTCGACCTGCTGCTCATCGACGACATGCAGTTCCTGCAGGGCAAGTCGGCCACCGAATTCGGTCACACGCTCGGCACGCTGCTCACCGGTGCCAAGCAGGTGGTGTGCGCCGGCGATGCGCCGCCGCGCGACCTCGAAATGCTCGACGAGCGCGTCCGTTCGCGCCTTTCGGGCGGCCTCGTGGTCGGCATCAACCCGCTCGACCTCGAGCTGCGCAAGGCCATCGTCACCCGCCGCGCCGAGCAGGCGAGCGCACGCTTTGCCGATGCGCACTTCACCCCCTCGGTGATCGACTATGTCGCCCGCGTGGTGGTGAGCCATGGCCGCGACCTCGACGGCGCTGTGAACCGCCTGCTCGCCGCCAACCAGCTGACCAAGGAGCCGATCACCGTGCAGCTCGCCGAGCGCACGCTGGCCGACCTGGTCCGTGCCCGCGATACACGCCGGGTCCGCATCGAGGACATTCTCCGCATCGTGTCGCGCCACTACAAGGTGCCGCGCAACGACCTGCTCAGCTCGCGCCGCTCGCGCGACGTGGTGCGCCCGCGCCAGATCGCCATGTATCTCGCCAAGTCGCTGACCTCGCGCTCGCTGCCCGAGATCGGCCGGCGCTTCGGCGGCCGCGACCACACCACCGTGCTCCATTCGGTGCGCAAGGTGGAGCAGATGATCAAGGACGACGGCGATCTCGCTCAGGAGATCGAGCTGCTCAAGCGCATGCTTGAGGAATAAGCCTTGGAATGCGGGTGCCGGGCAGAAGCCCGGCGTCCAGCGCGTTCGGCCCCAGTCGGGCCGGTTTAGTGCCTAGTTGCGTCACAGGAAGAACAGTTGGTGAAACCGCGTGTGTTGCTGCGGTTGCGGTCGGGCCTGAAGCGGCTCGATTTCCGCAGGCGTGTCGTTGAGGAGGCCAAGCCGGCCGACCGGGCTTGGCACGAGATGTTGCAACGGCTGGATGCCGAGGAAGCCGAGCGCCGGGTGGATGCAATCGCCCGCCAGCTCGACGCCGCCCTCGATCGCTAGCCGGGGCAGGGCGCAAAGCCTTGGGGAACGCGGTCGCCTTGGCGGCCGCGCCACTTGCGTTTTCGTTTCGCGCTTGCAAATGTCCAAGCCCGGTTTCGCCGGGCTTTGTCTATGAGTTGGTCGCGCTTCGAACCGGAAAAGTCGGCGACTTTTCCCTCAAAGCGCTCCGGGGCCGTCTGCCGCAGGGGTTTATCGGGTAAATGAAAGTCACTCTGGAGCGTAACCATCTGCTCAAGTCGCTGGGCCACGTGCATCGCGTGGTGGAGCGGCGCAACACCTACCCCATCCTTGCCAACGTGCTGCTCAAGGCCGCCGACGGGGCGCTCGACCTGCGCGCCACCGACCTCGACATAGAGGTCACCGAGAGCGTGCCGGCCATGGTCGGCCAGGCGGGGACCACCACGGTGCCGGCCCACACGCTCTACGAAATCGTCCGCAAGCTCGCCGATGGTGCCGAAGTGCGGCTCGAGAACGAAGGCACCGAGCAGCTGCTGGTCTCGTCCGGCCGCTCGCGCTTCCACCTCGCCTGCCTCTCGCCCGACAGCTTCCCCGACCTCAAGTCGGGCACCTTCACCCACACCTTCCAGATCGGCGCGGCAGTGCTTCGCGAGCTGATCGAGCGCACCCAGTTCGCCATTTCGAACGAGGAGACGCGCTACTATCTCAACGGCATTTATCTGCACACCCTCGAGGTCAACGGCGAGCCCACCCTGCGCGCTGTAGCCACCGACGGCCACCGCATGGCCCGCGCCGAGGCCCCGGCGCCGGTCGGCGCCAAGGGCATGCCGGGCATCATCGTGCCCAAGAAGACCGTGTCCGAGGTGCAGAAGCTGCTCGATGGTGCCGAGCCCGAGGCCGAGGTTCAGGTCGAGGTGTCGGACACCAAGATCCGCGTGACCTTGGGGTCGGTGGTGTTGCTGTCGAAGCTCATCGAGGGCACCTTCCCCGACTACGAGCGGGTGACGCCCAAGAACAACGACAAGCAGATGAACGTCGACAAGGCGAGCTTCGCCACCGCCGTAGACCGCGTCTCTACCATCGCGTCCGATCGCGGCGGCAAGGCGGTGAAACTCTCCATGCGCGAAGGCCAGCTTGAGCTGTCGGTCACCAACCCCGACCACGGCACTGCGAGCGAGGAGCTGGCGGTGGAGTTCGAACCCGAGAGCTTCGAAATCGGCTTCAATGCCCGCTATCTGCTCGACATCATCGGCCAGATCCGCTCGGACAACGCGGTGTTCCTCTTCAACGACGCCGGCTCGCCCACGCTGGTGCGCGAGGACGGCGACGCCAAGGCGCTCTATGTGCTGATGCCGATGCGGGTGTAGTGCGCCCGCTCCGACACCTTTCCCGCCTGCGGTTATCCCAGTTCCGCAACTATGCCTCGGCCGCCCTCGATCTCGACGGGCGGCATCTGGTGCTGGTGGGGCCGAACGGGGCGGGCAAGACCAACCTGCTCGAAGCGATCTCGCTGCTCTCGCCCGGCCGCGGCCTGCGTGGCGCCAGTTTCGACGAAGTGGCGGCACAGGGCTCGGACGGCAACTGGGCCGTAGCAGTNACGGTGGAGACGCCGGCAGGCCCCGCCGATATCGGTACCGGGGCGGGCCCCGAGGGCGGCCGCCGCGTCCGCATCAACGGCGCCAATGCCCGCACCATCGAGGAAATGAGCGCCTACCTGCGCGTTCTGTGGCTCACGCCGGCCATGGATGGACTGTTCACCGGCCCGGCTGCCGAGCGACGCCGCTTCCTCGACCGGCTGGTGACGACGCTGATCCCCGGCCACTCCTCCACCGTGTCGGACTACGAGAAGGCCATGCGCCAACGCAATCGCCTGCTCGACGAGGATGCCGATCGGCGCTGGCTCGACGCGCTCGAAGCGCAGATGGCGAGCCTCGCCGCTGCCGTGCACTTTGCCCGCGCCGACGCCATCACCGACCTCCAGGCGCTCGCCGCCACCGAGCCGGGGACCGACTTCCCCTCGGCGCGCCTCGGCCTCACCTTGCTGTTCGATGACCAGCCAGTGCCCGATTCCTCGGCCGCGCTCGAGGAGGAACTGCGGATGCTGTGGGCCAATACCCGCGCCATCGATCGCGCTGCCGGCCGCACCCTCGCCGGGCCGCACCGGGTCGACCTCGAAATCGTCCATGCCCAGAAGAACATGCCGGCCGCGCTGGGCTCGACCGGCGAGCAGAAGGCGCTGCTGATCGGGCTGGTCCTCGCTCACGCGCGGCTGGTCAAGCGCACTACCGGTATTGCGCCCTTCTTGCTGCTCGACGAGATCGCCGCCCATCTCGATCCGGGGCGCCGCGCCGCCCTTTTCGTGGCGCTCGACAGCCTCCAGACCCAGTGCTTCATGACCGGAACCGACCCCATTCTGTTCGAAGCCCTCCGCGACGATGCCCAGCGTGTGACGGTGCGCGACGGACGCCTGAGCCCACCCTAGTTGCCCAAAGCGAAATGAAGGGGCTCTCCGACCCCCTGAAAACCTTGAAAATCCGGCCCAAAAGAGCCATTTAGCTTGGGTAACCCCCTCTCATCCGCTAGTGAAAATCAGCTCACGTGCTGACCTGATTCGGGACCCCTTTTTGAGCACCTCCGAAAACCCCTCCGATCCGAACCTGTACGGCGCCGATTCCATCAAGGTCCTGAAGGGCCTCGATGCGGTGCGCAAACGCCCCGGCATGTATATCGGCGACACCGATGACGGCTCGGGCCTGCACCACATGGTGTACGAGGTCGTGGACAACGCCATCGACGAAGCGCTGGCGGGCCATGCCGACCTGGTGACGGTGCAGCTCAATGCCGACGGCTCCTGCACGGTCATTGACAATGGCCGCGGCATACCGGTGGACATCCACAAGGAAGAGGGCGTGTCGGCGGCCGAGGTCATTATGACCCAGCTGCATGCCGGCGGTAAGTTCGACCAGAACTCCTACAAGGTCTCGGGCGGCCTCCACGGCGTGGGCGTGTCGGTGGTGAACGCGCTCTCGGTGTCGCTGAAGCTCAAGATTCGCCGCGATGGCGGCATCCACGAGATGAGCTTCACCCATGGCGACGCCGATGCACCGCTCAAGCAGACCGGCACCTATGTCGAGGACAAGAAGCCCGGCACCTATGAGGGCCGCTCGGGCACCGAGGTGACGTTCCTGCCCTCGCCGGCGACCTTCACCAAGACCGAGTTCGACTTCAAGACGCTGGAGCATCGCCTGCGCGAGCTGGCCTTCCTCAACTCGGGCGTCCGCATCATCCTGCGCGACCTGCGCCACCCCGAACCCGAAGAGGTGGAGCTCCACTATGAGGGCGGCCTCGAAGCCTTCGTGCGCTATCTCGACAAGGCCAAGACGCCATTGATCTCCGCCCCGATCATGCTGCAGTCGGAGCGAGACGGCATCACCGTCGAAGTGGCCATGTGGTGGAACGACAGCTACCACGAGAACGTGCTGTGCTTCACCAACAACATCCCGCAGCGCGATGGCGGCACCCACCTCGCCGGCCTGCGCGCGGCGCTGACGCGCCAGGTGACCAAGTATGCCGAAGAGAGCGGCATCCTGAAGCGCGAGAAGGTCGAGGTCACCGGCGACGACATTCGCGAAGGCCTCACCTGCGTGCTCTCGGTGAAGGTGCCGGACCCGAAATTCTCGTCGCAGACCAAGGACAAGCTCGTCTCGTCCGAAGTGCGTCCGGTGGTCGAGAACGGCGTCAACGACAAGCTGCAGCAGTGGCTCGAGGAGCATCCCGCCGAGGCGAAGGCCGTAGTCGGCAAGGTTGCCGAGGCGGCGGCGGCCCGCGAGGCTGCCCGCAAGGCCCGTGAACTCACCCGCCGCAAGTCGGCGCTCGACATCAATTTCCTCGCCGGCAAGCTCAAGGACTGCTCGGAGAAGGACCCGGCACTTTCGGAAATCTTCATCGTCGAGGGTGACTCGGCCGGCGGCTCAGCCACCCAGGGGCGTGACCGGCGTAACCAGGCCGTGCTGCCGCTGCGTGGCAAGATCCTCAATGTCGAGCGGGCGCGCTTCGACCGCATGTTGAGTTCCGAAACCATCGGCAACCTGGTGATGGCGCTCGGCACCTCGATCGGTCGCGAGGAGTTCAATCCCGACAAGCTGCGCTACCACAAGATCATCATCATGACGGACGCCGACGTCGACGGCGCCCATATCCGAACGCTGCTGCTCACCTTCTTCTACCGGCAGATGCGCGAGCTGCTCGACCGCGGCCATGTCTACATCGCCCAGCCGCCGCTCTATAAGCTGAAGCGCGGCTCGTCCGAGCAGTACCTCAAGGACGAACGCAGCCTCGAGGATTACCTCATCACCGCCGGCACCGAGGAAGCGGTGCTGACCACGCGCGACGGCGTTGCTCATGCCGGCGAGGACCTGCTCTCCATTGTGCGGCAGGCGCGCGACATCGTGCATGCCATCGACGGCCTCAACACCCGCTACAACCGCTCGATCATCGAGCAGGCGGCTATCGTGGGGGGGCTTGCCGACGCGGCTGACGACCCCGAGCGGGCGCGCACGGTGATCGAGCGCGTGGTGCGCCGTCTCGACCGGCTGGCCGACGAGTTCGAACGTGGCTGGGAAGGCGAGACCGATGGGCAAGGCGG
>JGI12420J12819_1001436_pt1 | contig 9828 bp, 16 predicted proteins | sample Passage237A_FD_12819 | JGI IMG/M metagenome (IMG submission 12819) | reverse complement strand
GACTTGAACCTATAACATTTCCGTTATGAGCGGAATGTTCTAACCAATTGAACTATAAGCCTTTCTATTTTTATTTTTATTTTTTAATTTTAAATAAACGTAAACGATTTAATGTTTTTTCTTGTTTTATTGTATTTACATTTAATAATTTATTAAATATTATATGTGAGTATGGATCTATTTCTAATTTAAATCTTTTAATATTATAAATAAATGATAATTTATATGAATTATTTATTGTAGTGATAATATTGACATTATGTTTAATAGGATGAATACCTCTTCTCATATTTAATTAGATAATTTATTAAATTTAATTAATAATTTGTTTATATTTTTTGTCAAGATGGCACCTAATGAAATCCATTTTCTTAATTTATAATTATTTATTAAAATATATTTATTTTTTATATTATATATACCAAGATTATCTATAACTCTATATCTATTATTAATGATTCTTGATACTACTATTTTAAAATAGATCGCTTTATTTTTTGTAATTAAATTAATTTTCATATTACCAACTAGATTTCACTATTCCTGCTAATAAACCATTATTTGCTAAATTACGTAACATTATTCTTGATATTTTAAAATCTCTATATACAGATTTTGATCTATTTGTCAGAACACATCTATTTTTTATACGTATTTTTGAACTATCTTTTGGAAAATTATTTAATAAATACATTGCTTTTTGTTTTATATATGTTGATAATTTGTTATTATATAAAATATATTTTAAATATTTACGTTTTATTTCATATTTGTTATATAAATTACGTCTTTTTATATCTTTTCTTTTTAAATATTTCATTATTTAAATGGCACTTGTAAACTACTCAATAATAATTTTGTTTCTAAATTTCTTTTAACAGAAGTAACGATAGTAATATCCATACCATAAAGTTTATTAAATAAATTCAATTGATTTTCAATTTCAGGAAAAACAATTAAATTTGAAATAGATAAAGTATAATTACCATTTATATCTATATTTTCTAATGATAAGGCTTTAAATTCACGAATACGTGGAAAGACTATATGTATTAATTGATTTAAGAAAGAATACATATTAGAATTAGTTAATGTTACTTTACATGCAATATATTGATTTTTTCTTATATTAAAAGAAGATATTGATTTTTTTGCCTTTATAATGATAGCTTTTTGTTTAGAAATTAATTCTAACATCATTAATGGTTCTATTATTTTATTTTTAGAATTTATAGTTATATTCAATACTATTTTTTTTATATGTGCCGTTTCCATTATATTTTTATTTTTTAATTTTAAAATTAAATCAGGTCTTATGATATTTGTATTATTATTCTTTAGATTGATCATCTTTATTATTTTTTTTTATTTTATTAATTTTGTTTATATTTAGTAATATTAATATTATAATTGCTATTAATATATATTTCATATAGCTAAATATATGATATATGTGATATATATTATATTGAATGATTTAATATATAATGATATTATATTTAAAACAACATACATCATATAAATTTATTTTTAAATAAGACATAAATGAACACAACTTTAAATAAAAAAAATATTAATATATCATTATTAACTAAGATGATGCCATTATATATTAATTATATGTTAATGGTAAAAAATACAAAAAAGGATATTAATATATTAACATCTAATATTTATATTACAAAATTATTATATATATTAAAAACAAATACTAATTTGTTAATTAAATTATTAATAGATATGATAGGTATTGATTATCCTGAAAGAAAAAATAGATTTGAATTGAATTATGCGTTATTATCTTTAAAATATAATATAAGATTAAATGTAAAAACATATATTGATGAAATAACATTAAATGATTCAATTATAAAAATATATCCAAATGCAATGTGGAGTGAAAGAGAAGTTTGGGATATGTATGGAATATTTTTTAAAAATAATATAGATCTAAGAAGAATATTAACAGATTATGGTTTTGATGGTTTTCCATTAAGAAAAGATTTTCCATTAACAGGTTACAATGAAGTAATTTATGATGATTCACATAAAAATATAGTATATCAAAAATTAAATATAACACAACAATTTAGAAATTTTGATTACAAAAGTGCATGGTAATTTATTAAATAATTATCAAAAATATAATATATAATATATTTATATAAAAATGTTATATTTATTCGGAACATATATAAAAAAAAAAAATAATATCAGAATAGCATTGTCATCGATATATGGTATCGGGTATACAAATGCATCAAATATTTGTAATTCTATTGGTATTGGTAAAAAAGCAAATATAAAAAATATAAATAATAGACAACTATATAACATACGTAAAATCATAAAAAATAAATATAAAATAACAGGAGATTTACGTAAATTTATTTCAATAAATATAAAAAGATATATAGAAATAAAATCATATCATGGATTAAGACATAAACTATCATATCCAGTTAGAGGACAAAGAACTCACACTAATGCACAAACTCAAAAATTATTGTCAAAAGACAGATTCTTTAAAGAAAATAAAAAAAATGAAAAAAAAACAAATAAAATTAGTAAAAAATAAATTCAACGTAAAAAATTCTCATAAAAAATATAAAATTTGTAAATTATATATAAAAACAACATTAAATAATACATTCATAACATTAACAGATCTTAAAGGAAATGTTCTTTTTTTTTATTCAGCTGGTAAATTTGGTTTCAAAGGTTCAAAAAAATCAACAAATTATGTAGCTGAATATATATTTTCATATATTATTAGAAATTGTATTAATTTAAAAATAAAAGGTTTATTTATTTATATAAATGGTATTAGTAATAGAGTTAAAAATTCAATAAAAAAAATAAAAACACCAAAAATTAGAATATTTTCTATATATAATAATACACCTATTAAATTTAATGGATGTCGTGCACCTAAACCACGTCGTATTTAATTATATTTAATAAATACATTAAATAAAACAATATATATTTTAAATATACAATTATATGACATTAATATCATCTGAATATATTATTATCTTTATATATATAATTATAAGTATATTATTATCAGTAATAATATTAGCCTTATCATATTTATTAGCTGCTCAAGAAGCAGATAATGAAAAAATATCAGCTTATGAATGTGGATTCTCACCATTTGAGGATGCTCGTAATAAATTTGATGTTAAGTTTTATTTAGTAGCAATTTTATTTATCATATTTGATTTAGAAGTAACATATTTATTCCCATGGATAACTGTTTTAAATAAAATATCAACATTTGGATATTGGTCAATGTTTTGGTTTTTGATAATATTAACTATTGGTTTTATATATGAATGGATGAAAGGTGCATTAGATTGGCAATAATATGATAACAATAAATCAACTTTTAAAAAATATAAGAAAAAAAAAAATACATAAAAATAAAAAACGTGCATTAAAACAATGTCCTCAAAAAAAAGGTACTTGTATAAAAGTAACCACAATGACACCAAGAAAACCTAATTCAGCAATACGTAAAATAGCAAGAGTTAAATTAACTAATAATAAAATTATTACTGTTTATATACCTGGAGAAGGACATAATTTACAACAACATTCAACAGTATTAGTACGTGGAGGTGTAGTAAAAGATTTACCGGGTGTTAGATATCGTCTTATAAGAGGTAAATATGATTTACAAGGTGTAAAAAATCGTAAACAAGGTAGATCAAAGTATGGTACTAAAAAAAAATAATTGATTTATAAAATGAATATTATATATTTATAATTTATCTATAAAATGAACATTCTTAATATATTAAATAATAAACATATTAAACAAACATTAACAAAATCGAATATTAATATACCTAAAATAAAAAAGGGTGATTTAATTTCAATTCGTTTTATTTTATCTAAAAAACAAAAACGTAAACAAACATTCACAGGTACATGTATTGCATATAAAAATAAAGGATTTAGATCTTCGATAACATTATATAATATCATCTATAAACAAGGAATAACTAGAACATTTCCAATTTATTCATCAATGATTCTTAATATTATAAATTTAAATAATAAATAAATTTAATTAATTATTTATTATTAGATCTATCATCTCATATTGGTTATGATAAATAATATATATAATATAATATATTTGATATGAATAATAAAACATATCAATATTCATAAAATATTTTACTATAATTAAATAATCAAGATAATCAAAGGAGTTTTCTATTCCATAAATTATATTATTAATGATAATATTATTATTAAAAACATAATTGATAATATAATGAAGAGAACCATAAGAATTATTATTAAATTTAAAAAAATATATAAAATAATTAAAATTAAAAAAAATATAAACACAAATAGTAATTAAAATATAAAATAAATAAAAAATATTCATTAATTTTTTTAGATACGTTCTATAGGAATCGAACCTATGACATTCAACTTAGAAGGTTGATGCTCTATCCTACTGAGCTAAGAACGTATTATATATTTAAAATTAAAAACAATAAATAAATCTATTATATTTAAATTGAAATATCTTATATACTATAAGTAATCCACTTAATATAAAAAATAAAGGACCAATCCATATAAACGACATTAATGGACGATAATAAAATTTAAAATACCAACCATTTAAGTAATTACCATCACCTATTATAGTATAGATATCAGTAAAATAATTACTATATATAATAGACTTTGTAATATATGTACCCTTAATGAAATAATAACGTTTTTCAGGAAATAAAATATTGATAAAATCATTTTTATTTGTAAGACTGATATTTCCATATAAAGAATAATAATTTGAACCAATAATATAATTAATACTGCGTAAATTAAATATATTATTCTGTAAAATAACTTCATTTCCTGGAAACATTATTTGTATATGATCTATATATAAAATATTAGAAACAAATACACCAATAAAAAAAATAAAAACACCAAAATGAGAAAGGATCATAGAATTTATTAATTTATATTTATATATATGCATTATCAATGATATAAATAATAATAATAATAATGTTATTATCAATAAATAAATATATGAAATATCTAATTTATAAATAAATATTAATAAATAAATAGGTAATAAAAATCCAATCGTAAAATTATAATTTTTATATGAAACACTTAAAAACATTAATAAAAAAAATGGTATTAATATAGGTGTCAATATATAATTATAAAAAGAAATACCTATAGATATATTTATATTGAATAGAAATAAATATATTGTAGGTAAAATAGTTCCAATTAATATAGTAATGAATATTACTAATATAATTATATTATTTAGATTTATGTAATTATCTATATATGTGAAATATATATGTTTATATATATATTTCATATTTAAAAAAAAATAAAATAAAGAACAAATAAAAATTATAAATATGAAACAAAATATTAAAATACCACGATTATAGTCAACTATAAAAGAATGTACAGAGACTATTATTCCTGAACGTACAAAAAAGGTACCTAATAAACTAAAAATAAAACTAAATATTGAAAGTAATGTAGTCCAATTAATTAAAGATTCCTGTTTTACCGTATGAATTAAAATAACTAATAATAACCACGGTAATAATGCCGCATTTTCTACTGGATCCCAAAACCAATATCCACCCCATCCAAGTTCATAATATGACCACCAGCTACCTAATATAATACCTGTAGTTAAAAAACACCATGTGACTAATATATTCATATGTAAATATTTTTTTAATACCATAAATAATCTCTTCTCAAATAATAAAATAATAACAATAGTATAACATACAGATGTACCTATATATCCTAAATAAATTAATGGTGGATGAATGGCTAAAACCATATCTTGGAGTATTGGATTTAATTCTGATCCGTTTATATGATAGATGTATAAATATAAGAATGGATTAGATGTAAATAATGTAAATATAATAAAGAAGAATGAAATAATAGACATTATATAAGTATATAAGTATAAATGTTTTATAGATAAATCATGACTCACTAAAATAATTATAAACATATATAATATTAATAAAAAACACCATAAAAATATGGATCCTTCATGATTACCCCATAAAGCAGTAATTTTATATATTAGTGGTAATGTTATATGTGTATTTTCTTTTATAGTTTTTAAATCAAAATCTGATATTATGTATGAATATATTAAACTGATTAATATTACTGTTGATATTATTTGTTGTAAAGATACAAATTTAATAATATTTATTTTATTTAAAGGGATAAATTTATTCTTTATGAGTGGTGTTATTAATATCAAAATATTATTAAATAACAATAATATCATACAATAATGTCCAATATTAACGAACATAATTTAATTATTTTAAATATATATTGTTATATAAGGATATAATTCCATGACGGTATAGTTTAGCTGGTTATAACAGTGGAATCATAATCCACATGTCAAGGGTTCGAATCCCTTTTCCGTCAATAATAATATATATTAGAATATTTATATATGGGACAATCAATAAATACAACAGGATTATTACTTCAATATAATAAAAATTGGATATCTAAATGGTACAATGATCATAATTATACTTATATAATTCATGAAGACATCTTAATACGTAATTATATTAAAAATATATTTAATAAATTAAATTTATATTTTAGCAAATGTATTATTAAAAGATCTGTAAATAAAATATATATATATGTAAATATATATTCAAAAAAAAGAAAAGAAAATATAAATGATAAAAAAAATAAAAATATATTAAATAATGAACAAATAAAATTAATATTAAATAATATAATGAAAATTACAAATAATAAAGTTATTGTTGTTATTAAAGTTACTGATGTTTTTGATGCTCAGATTATAGCACAATATATTGTTAGAAAATTAGAAATACGTAATTCATTTCAAAATATATTTAATAAAATATTAAATAAAATAAATAAATTAAATAAATTAAATTTTAAATTAAATAAATCTAAAATTTTCAAAGGATTTAGAATACAATGCTCAGGTCGTCCATCAGGATCTGATATGGCTAATATACAATGGTTTAAATATGGGCAAATACCTTTACATACTTATTCTTATAAAATAGATTATGCTTATGCCACTGCATTAACTAAATATGGTCTTTCTGGTGTAAAAGTATGGCTTTCATATATTTAATTAATTAATAATTTTAAAATAATATATAATTAATAATTTAAATATAAATATGTCACATATTGGTAAAAATCCAATCATTATTCCCAATAATATAAAAATAGAAATAAATAGGGATTATTTAATTATAATTGGTAAATTAGGTATAGAAATAACAAAATTACCAAAAGAATTAAAAATTAATAAAATAAATAATAAATTACATATATCTATAAATTCATCACAACATCAATCACTTTGGGGAACTTATCGTATGTTAATTAATAATATGATTATTGGTATTAACAAAGGTTATATAATAAAACTTAAGTTAGTTGGTGTAGGATACCGTGCTTATAATGATAATAATTATTTAAAATTAAAAATAGGTTATACAAATATAATTAAATTGAAGATACCTTCTGGTATTAAGATTAAATGTGTCAAATTTACTAAGATATATTTATATGGTTCTAAGCTTCAACAACTTAAATTATTTGCTTCTTTAATACGTTCGTTCAAAAAACCAGATCCTTATAAAGGTAAAGGTATTTTATATTTTAATGAAGTAATTCACTACAAGGAAGGTAAAAAAAAATAATGGATAAATTATTATTAGTTAATCTTAATCAAAATAAAAAGAATACACATCTTTCTATTTCTTTTAAAAATATTATCTTATTCACAATTAAATACCCTATTACCTCTGATAAATATTTATTTGAAAAATGTAAAGAATCTGGTATATCATCTATATTATTTAATAAGTATTTATATACACAAACAGAACGTTTATTTAAAATTAAAAAATAAAAATAAAAATAGAAAGGCTTATAGTTCAATTGGTTAGAACATTCCGCTCATAACGGAAATGTTATAGGTTCAAGTCCTATTAAGCCTATTTACAGGATGTAACGCAGTTGGTAGCGTGTCTGTTTTGGAGGCAGAATGTCATAGGTTCGATCCCTATCATCCTGATTATTTGGAAAAGTGGCCGAGTGGTTTAAGGCGGCAGTCTTGAAAACTGTTGTATTTTGCGGTACCGTGGGTTCGAATCCCACCTTTTCCGTTAATATATTTATTTAATAATTTTTGATTTAAATGTAACATAAACAGCATAGAAGAAAATTAATGTACCAATAAAAGTTATTTGTGAACCAAAAGAAGCTATAGCATTCCATAAATAAAATGCATCTGGATAATCTGGTATACGACGTGGCATTCCCGCTAATCCAAGGAAATGCATTGGGAAGAATGTAACATTTACTCCTATAAATGTTAACCAGAAATGTATTTTCCCTAAATATTCAGGATATTTATAACCTGACATTTTACGTATCCAATGATAAAATCCTGCAAACATAGCAAAAACAGCACCCATAGATAATACATAATGAAAATGACCTACAACATAATAAGTATCATGTAAAGCAACATCTAATGCTGCATTAGATAAGATAACACCAGTTAATCCACCAACAGTAAATAAAAATATAAATCCTATACCAAATAACATAGGAGTAGTATAAACTAATATACCACGCCACATTGTAGCTAACCAACTAAATATTTTGATACCTGTAGGTACAGCGATTATCATTGTCGCTGCAGTAAAATATGCACGTGTATCTATATCCATACCAACTGTATACGTATGATGAGCCCGTACTATAAAACCTAAAATACCTATCGATAACATCGCATATACCATTCCTAAATAACCAAATATACTTTTTTTACTTGAATATCTTACAATTATATGACTAATTATACCAAATCCAGGAACAATTAATATATACACTTCGGGATGTCCAAAAAACCAAAATAAATGTTGATATAATATAGGATCACCTCCTCCTGCCGGTTCATAAAATGTAGTATTGAAATTACGATCAGTTAATAACATAGTAATACCTCCTGCGAATACAGGTAATGATAATAATATTAAAAATGCTGTTATTAACATAGCCCATACAAATAATGGTAATCTATTCATAGTTAATCCAGGTGCTCTCATATTAAATATTGTTGTTATAAAATTAATAGCACCTAATAATGAACCTATACCCGCTAAATGTAAACTAAATATAGCTAAATCTACTGATGGTCCTGAATGTGATTGTATTGATGATAATGGAGGATATACAGTCCATCCTGTACCAGCACCTATTTCTATTAATGCTGAAGATAATAATAATAATAATGCAGGTGGTAATAGCCAGAAGCTTATATTATTTAATCTTGGGAATGCCATATCTGGAGCACCAATCATTATCGGTACTAACCAATTACCAAAACCACCAATTAATGCAGGCATAACTAAAAAGAAAATCATAATTAATCCGTGTGCAGTTATAATTACATTGTATAATTGATGATTTCCATTTAATAATTGATTACCAGGATATGCTAATTCCATTCTAATTAATATTGAAAATACTGTTCCTATTATCCCTGATAATATACCAAATATTAAATATAATGTTCCTATATCTTTATGATTTGTTGAAAATATCCATCTTTGTGTCCAAGTCATAAATCATTGTTTATTTTTTTTAACACAGTATATAAATTTAATATATATTATATTAGATATTAGATATTAGATATAAATGGAAATAATTAAATAACTTTAATAAATATTATTTAACTGTTTAATATTTTTTATA
>JGI12420J12819_1001399_pt1 | contig 10014 bp, 20 predicted proteins | sample Passage237A_FD_12819 | JGI IMG/M metagenome (IMG submission 12819) | reverse complement strand
ATCGAGGACGTCTTCACGATCACCGGTCGTGGCACCGTCGTCACCGGCAAGGTGGAGCGCGGCAAGCTCAAGATCAACTCCGAGGTCGAGATCCTCGGTATCCGTGAGCCGCAGAAGACCACGGTGACCGGTATCGAGATGTTCCACAAGCAGATGGACGAGGCGTGGGCCGGCGAGAACTGTGGTCTGCTCCTTCGCGGTACCAAGCGCGAGGACGTCGAGCGCGGCCAGGTTGTGGTCGAGCCCGGCACCACCACGCCGCACACGCAGTTCGAGGGCAAGTGCTACATCCTCACCAAGGACGAGGGTGGCCGTCACAACCCCTTCTACTCGAACTACCGTCCGCAGTTCTACATCCGCACCACGGACGTCACCGGTGTCATCACGCTGCCCGAGGGCACCGAGATGGTCATGCCCGGCGACACCACCGAGATGTCGGTTGAGCTCATCCAGCCCATCGCCCTTGAAGAGGGCCAGGGCTTCGCGATCCGTGAGGGTGGCCGCACCGTCGGTTCGGGCACCGTCACCAAGATCCTCAAGTAGTTCAGCACTGAGTGCAGGCGAGGGCCCCCGGCACATGTCGGGGGCCCTCGCTGTGAGCACGCCGTGTTGATCGCGGCACATGTGAGTTTGCGTGCTAGGCACTCCGTCTGGCACACTATTGCGGTTGCCTCTCGCAGGCAGCCACACGTCTGACCACCACCCCACGAGAAATCGCAGTGGCGCGCGCGCGTTGCATAGAGCGACACGCCCGAGCGCGGGGGGCGGTCGGAAGACCACAGATGTACGAGAGAAAAGGCAGAACCACGCCATGGCGGGACAGAAGATCCGCATCCGGCTGAAGAGCTATGACCACGAGGTCATCGACTCCTCGGCTCGCAAGATCGTCGAGACGGTCACGCGCGCAGGCGCCTCGGTGGTGGGCCCGGTCCCGCTGCCTACGGAGAAGAACGTGTTCGTTGTGATCCGTTCGCCCCACAAGTACAAGGACTCCCGCGAGCACTTCGAGATGCGCACTCACAAGCGCCTCATCGACATCGTGGACCCGACGCCCAAGGCTGTCGACTCGCTCATGCGTCTCGACCTGCCGGCCGACGTCAACATCGAAATCAAGCTCTAAGGCTGAGAAGGACCCATCCATCATGACTTCGACTTCCAATGCCCAGCGCGCCGTCACGGCGTTGCTCGGTACGAAGCTGGGCATGACGCAGGTGTGGGACGACCAGGGGCGCGTTGTGCCCGTCACGGTCATCCAGGTTGACACCAACGTTGTGACCCAGGTGCGCAACGCCGAGACTGACGGCTACGACGCTGTTCAGCTCGCGTTCGGGGCGATTGACCCCCGCCGCGTCACCCAGCCGCTTCGCGGCCACTTTGACAAGGCCGGCGTGACGCCGCGCCGCCACGTCGCCGAGATCCGCACCTCCACTGCGAGCGACTTCTCGCTCGGCCAGGAGATCGCGGCTGACGTGTTTGAGGTGGGTCAGCTGGTCGACGTGACCGGCACGACCAAGGGCAAGGGAACCGCTGGTGTGATGAAGCGCCACGGCTTCAAGGGTGTCGGCGCCTCACACGGTGCCCACCGCAACCACCGCAAGCCCGGCTCCATCGGTGGCGCGTCCACGCCTTCGCGCGTGTTCCGCGGCCTCAAGATGGCCGGTCGCATGGGCAACGAGCGCAAGACAGTTCAGAACCTGCGCATCGAGTCGGTGGATGTCGAGAAGGGCTACATCCTGGTCAAGGGTGCAGTCCCCGGTAACAAGGGCGGTGTCGTCTTGATCCGCTCCGCTGTGAAGGGTGCGTGACAACCATGGCTGACACGCTGACTGTCGACGTCGTCGACGCAAAGGGCAAGAAGGCCGGCACGGCTGAACTTCCCGGTGACGTGTTCGACGTCGTGACGAACGTTCCGCTGATCCACCAGGTCGTGGTGGCGCAGCGCGCCGCCGCTCGCCAGGGCACGCACGCGACCAAGACGCGTGCAATGGTCTCCGGTGGTGGACGCAAGCCGTACAAGCAGAAGGGCACCGGCCGCGCTCGTCAGGGTTCGACTCGTGCGCCCCAGTTCACTGGTGGTGGCGTCGTTCACGGTCCGCAGCCGCGCGACTACTCGCAGCGCACCCCGAAGAAGATGAAGGCTGCCGCTCTTCGTGGCGCTTTGTCTGACCGGGCTCGTGCAGGCCGCGTCCACGTGGTCAAGAGCCTCGTCGAGGGCGACGTCCCGTCGACCAAGACCGCTCTTGCCGCCTTGGCAGGCATCACCAACGGCCGCTCGGCCCTCGTGGTGCTCACTCGTAACGACGAGCTCGCTTGGAAGTCGCTGCGCAACGCAGCGTGGGTCCACCTGCTCGCCGTTGACCAGCTCAACACGTACGACGTTCTCGTGAACGACGACGTGGTGTTCACCGCGGACGCCCTCGAGGCGTTCCTCGCAGGCCCCGCCAAGGGTGCTTCGGCCAAGGCCGTCGCAACCGAGTCCGAGGCCGCAGCCGAGGCGGAGGAGAACTGACATGACCATTGGCAAGGACCCCCGCGACATCATCATCCGACCCGTTGTGTCGGAGAAGAGCTATGGGCTCATGGATGAGGGCAAGTACACCTTCGAGGTGGACCCCCGCTCGAACAAGACCGAGATCAAGATCGCCGTTGAGCAGATCTTCGGTGTGAAGGTCGAGTCCGTGAACACGATCAACCGTAAGGGCAAGGCGCGTCGCACGCGCTTTGGCATGGGCAAGCGCAAGGACATCAAGCGCGCAATCGTCACCGTCGCCGGTGATGGCGTGATCGATGTCTTCAGCGGCCAGGCCAGCTGAGTAAGGGACAGGAACAATGGCTATTCGCAAGTACAAGCCGACGACGCCGGGCCGCCGTGGCTCGTCCGTCGCCGACTTCGTCGAGGTGACCCGTTCGGAGCCCGAGAAGTCGCTGGTTCGTCCGCTGAACAAGAAGGGCGGCCGCAACAACACGGGCCGTATCACCACCCGACACAAGGGTGGTGGCCACAAGCGTGCCTACCGCGTGATCGACTTCCGTCGCAACGACAAGGACGGCGTTCCCGCCACGGTTGCTCACATCGAGTACGACCCCAACCGCACCGCGCGCATCGCGCTGCTGCACTACGCCGACGGCGAGAAGCGTTACATCGTGGCGCCCGACCGCTTGAAGCAGGGTGACGTGGTTGAGTCGGGTTCGGCAGCTGACATCAAGCCGGGCAACAACCTGCCGCTGCGCAACATCCCTACGGGTACGGTTGTGCACGCGATCGAGCTTCGCCCCGGTGGCGGCGCCAAGATCGCGCGTTCGGCTGGTGCGTCCGTCCAGCTCGTCGCCAAGGACGGCCCCTACGCCCAGCTGCGTATGCCGTCGGGTGAGATCCGCAACGTCGATGCGCGCTGCCGCGCGACCATCGGCGAGGTCGGCAACTCCGAGCAGTCGAACATCAACTGGGGCAAGGCCGGCCGTATGCGCTGGAAGGGCAAGCGCCCGACCGTGCGTGGTGTCGTGATGAACCCGGTCGACCACCCCCACGGTGGTGGTGAAGGCAAGACTTCGGGTGGTCGTCACCCGGTCAGCCCTTGGGGTAAGCCGGAAGGCCGCACCCGCAAGGCCAACAAGGAAAGCGACAAGCTCATCGTGCGTCGCCGTCGTTCTGGCAAGAACAAGCGATAAGGAGCCTGAGAGATGCCTCGTAGCCTCAAGAAGGGCCCCTTCGTTGACGGCCACCTTCAGAAGAAGGTGGACGCCCAGAACGAAGCGGGTACCAAGAACGTCATCAAGACCTGGTCACGCCGCAGCGTGATCACGCCCGATTTCCTGGGCCACACCTTTGCGGTGCACGACGGCCGCAAGCACGTCCCGGTGTTCGTCACCGAGTCGATGGTGGGCCACAAGCTCGGAGAGTTCGCTCCCACGCGCACGTTCCGCAGCCACGTCAAGGACGACCGAAAGGGCCGCCGCTAAGGCGCGCCCTGCATAAGGAGTACACAACATGGAAGCCAAGGCGCAGACGCGGTACCTCCGCGTGACCGCCCAGAAGGCACGCCGCGTGGTGAACCTGGTGCGCGGTCAGAACGCGGTTGAGGCCGCTGCCTCGCTCAAGTTCCAGCCGCAGGCGGTCGCCGCCGACGTGCGCAAGCTGATCGAGTCGGCAATTGCTAACGCCCGCGTGAAGGCCGATGCCGCCGGTGAGCGCTTCGACGAGCGCGAACTGGTCATCACCTCGATCACCGTCGACGAAGGCCCCACGATGAAGCGGATCCGTCCGCGCGCACAGGGCCGTGCCAACCGAATCAACAAGCGCACCAGCCACCTCAGCGTGACGGTCGCAACGCCTGTCAAGGAAGGGGCCAAGTAATGGGTCAGAAGGTCAACCCGCACGGCTACCGCCTGGGCATCACGACCGACCACCGTTCACGGTGGTTCGCCGACTCGACCAAGAAGGGCGAGCGCTACCGCGACTACGTGGACGAGGACGTCAAGATCCGTCGTCTCATGAAGCGCGACCTTGAGCGTGCAGGCGTGTCGAAGGTGGAGATCGAGCGCACCCGTGAGCGTGTGCGCGTCGACCTGCACACCGCGCGTCCTGGCATCGTCATCGGTCGCCGCGGTGCAGAGGCTGACAAGCTCCGTGCCTCGCTCGAGAAGCTGACCGGCAAGCAGGTTCAGCTGAACATCCTCGAAGTGAAGAACGCCGAGATCGACGCTCAGCTTGTTGCTCAGGGCATCGCCGAGCAGCTCGCTTCACGTGTCGCGTTCCGTCGTGCGATGCGCAAGGGCATCCAGTCCGCGCTGCGTGCCGGTGCGAAGGGCATCCGTGTCCAGTGCTCGGGTCGCCTTGGTGGCGCCGAGATGTCGCGTTCGGAGTTCTACCGTGAGGGCCGTGTTCCGCTCCACACGCTGCGCGCGAACATCGACTTCGGTTTCTTTGAGGCCCGCACGACCTTTGGTCAGATTGGCGTCAAGGTCTGGATCTACAAGGGCGACATGACGGAGAAGGAGTGGGCTGCCGAGCAGGCAAAGGCTCCTCGTCCGCAGCGTGGCCGTGGCGAGCGTGGCGGCGACCGTGGTGGGCGTGGCCCGCGTCGGGACGACGTCGCTCGCGCACCCGAGGCTGCCGCCGCCCCTGCCGCCGAGGCCCCCGCGGCCGAGGCTGGGAAGGAGAGCTAAGTCATGCTGATTCCTCGTCGAGTCAAGTACCGCAAGCAGCACCACCCGAAGCGTTCGGGTATGGCGACTGGCGGTACCGAGGTCACCTTCGGTGACTTCGGCATCCAGGCGCTCGAGCCTGCCTATGTGACGAACCGTCAGATTGAGGCGGCTCGTATCGCAATGACCCGTCACGTCAAGCGTGGTGGAAAGGTGTGGATCAACATCTACCCGGACCGCCCGTTGACCAAGAAGCCTGCCGAGGTCCGCATGGGTTCCGGCAAGGGTTCTCCCGAGTGGTGGGTTGCCAACGTCAAGCCGGGCCGCGTGCTCTTCGAGCTGGCCGGCGTTCCCGAGGAGCTTGCCCGCGAGGCCATGCGGCGCGCGCAGCACAAGCTCCCCATGAAGACTCGCTTCATTACGCGTGAGGGTGGTGACATCTGATGTCGATCGGTTCCAAGAACCTCATGCCGACCGAGTTGGACGCCATGGAGGACGAGCGCCTCGTCGAGGAGCTCAAGAAGGCCAAGGCCGAATTGTTCAACTTGCGGTTCCAGTCGGCCACCGGCCAGCTGGAGAACCACGGTCGTTTGAAGGCCGTCAAGCGCGACATCGCGCGGATCTACACGATCCTGCGCGAGCGTGAGCTCGGTATCCGCACGGCTCCGACCGCGAAGTCGTAGGAAGAGGTAAGACACATATGTCGACTAAGCAGACCACGGACGCTGCCGAGCAGCGCCCGTACCGCAAGACCCGTCGCGGCTACGTCGTGTCCAACAAGATGGACAAGACCGTCACCGTTGAGGTCGAGGACCGCGTGAAGCACGCCCTGTACGGGAAGGTCATGCGCCGCTCGTCCAAGGTCAAGGCCCACGACGAGTCCAACAGCGCCGGCATCGGCGACCTCGTGCTCATCATGGAGACCCGCCCGCTGTCAGCCACCAAGCGCTGGCGTCTGGTGGAGATCCTCGAGAAGGCCAAGTAATCGTTCGTTCGACCAGGCTCGTGGAACTACGCCGCGAGAACCAGACGACAGGAGAGAAGAAATGATTCAGCAGGAGTCGCGACTGCGCGTCGCCGACAACACGGGTGCCAAGGAGTTGCTGTGCATCCGTGTGCTCGGCGGATCGCATCGTCGCTACGCCGGCATTGGTGACGTCATCGTCGCCACGGTGAAGGACGCCATCCCCGGCGGCAACGTCAAGAAGGGCGATGTCGTCAAGGCGGTCGTCGTCCGCACCGTCAAGGAGACCCGTCGTCAGGACGGTTCGTACATCAAGTTCGACGAGAACGCTGCGGTGATTCTCAAGGGCAAGGAGACGGACCCCCGCGGCACCCGCATCTTCGGTCCTGTCGGACGTGAACTGCGTGACCGACGTTTCATGAAGATCGTGTCGTTGGCTCCGGAGGTGATCTGATCATGGCGAAGATCAAGAAGGGCGACCTCGTTGTCGTCATCGCCGGGCGTGACCGTGGCCAGCAGGGTCGCGTTCTCGAGGTCCTGAAGGACAGCGACCGCGTGGTCGTCGAGGGCGTGCAGCGCATCCAGCGTCACATCAAGCCGGGAACGCGTCGCGACAACATGGAGGGCGGCATCGTCACCATCGAGGCGCCGCTTCACATCTCGAATGTGATGCTTGTTGACCCGGAGACCAAGAAGGGCACCCGTGTGGGCTACCGCACGGAGCAGGTCGAGCAGGACGGCCGCACGCGCACCAAGCGTGTCCGTGTCGCCAAGCGCTCGGGTAAGGACATCGACTGATGGCGACCGACACCACTACGCCGCGCCTGAAGACCACCTACCGCGACCAGATCGTCGCGCATCTGCATGAAGAGTTCGGCTACGCCAACATCATGCAGGTGCCCGGCCTCGTCAAGGTCGTCGTGAACATGGGTGTGGGCGAGGCCGCTAAGGACTCGAAGCTCATCGAGGGCGCGATCCGCGACCTCACCGCGATCACCGGCCAGAAGCCGCAGATCACCAAGGCCAAGAAGTCCATCGCGCAGTTCAAGCTGCGTGAGGGCCAGGCCATCGGCGCTCACGTCACACTTCGCGGTGACCGGATGTGGGAGTTCCTCGACCGTCTGCTGTCGACGGCGCTTCCCCGTATCCGTGACTTCCGTGGCCTCAGCCCCAAGCAGTTCGACGGTCGCGGCAACTACACGTTCGGTCTCACGGAGCAGTCGATGTTCCACGAGATCGACCAGGACAAGATCGACCGCGTGCGCGGCATGGACATCACCATCGTCACGTCCGCCACCAACGACGACGAGGGTCGCTCGCTGCTCACGCAGCTGGGCTTCCCCTTCAAGGAGAAGTAGCCATGGCGAAGACCGCCCTGAAGGTGAAGGCGTCCCGCAAGCCGAAGTTCCCGGTGCGCGCATACACCCGGTGCCAGCGGTGTGGACGTCCGCACTCCGTGTACCGCAAGTTCGGCCTTTGCCGTGTGTGCTTCCGTGAAATGGCGCACCGCGGCGAGCTCCCGGGCATCACCAAGAGCAGCTGGTAATCAACTACGCCACAGGTCCGCGATCATGCGGAAACCACGGCGAGGAAGAGTGACTCACTCATGACAATGACCGACCCGATCGCAGACATGCTGACGCGTCTGCGCAACGCGAACGCGGCGTACCACGAGCAGGTCTCGATGCCGCACTCCAAGATCAAGGCGAACATCGCCAAGATCCTGGAGGAACAGGGCTACATCACCGGCTCGTCCACGACGGACGCCGAGGTGGGCAAGACCCTGACGCTCACGCTCAAGTACGGCCCGAACCGTGAGCGCGCCCTCGCTGGCGTGCGCCGCGTGTCGAAGCCCGGCCTGCGCGTGTACGCAAAGGCAAACAACCTCCCCAAGGTCCTCGGTGGCCTGGGCGTGGCCATTCTGTCCACTTCCTCGGGTCTGTTGACCGACCGTGAGGCTGAAAAGAAGGGCGTGGGCGGCGAAGTCGTCGCCTGGGTCTGGTAACCGGGAAAGGAGAGCACTGACAATGTCACGCATTGGCAAGTACCCCGTTCCGGTTCCCTCCGGAGTGGACGTGAAGATTGACGGCTCCGACGTGACGGTGAAGGGCCCCAAGGGCACCTTGTCGCTCACGGTCAAGGAACCGATCATCGTGGAGCACGCCGACGGCGAGATCGCCGTCAACCGTCCGAACGACGAGCGCCTCAGCAAGTCGTTGCACGGCCTCACGCGCACCCTCATCGCCAACATGGTGACGGGCGTGACCGAGGGCTACGAGAAGAAGCTCGAGATCGTTGGCACGGGTTACCGTGTCGCGCTCAAGGGCTCCTCGCTCGAGTTTGCCCTCGGGTTCTCGCACCCCGTGGTGGTTGACGCCCCGCAGGGCATCACCTTCACCGTCGAGTCACCCACCAAGTTCGCGGTGTCTGGCATCGACAAGCAGCTGGTGGGCGAGACGGCCGCAAACATTCGCAAGATCCGTAAGCCTGAGCCGTACAAGGGCAAGGGTGTCCGCTACGCCGGCGAGCAGGTTCGCCGCAAGGCCGGAAAGGCGGGGAAGAAGTAATGGGTATCACGATCAAGGGCAAGGGAACGGGGATTGCGCGCAAGCGTCGTCACTTCCGCTTGCGCAAGAAGATCAGCGGCACGGCTGCACGCCCCCGCCTCGTGGTGACGCGTTCCGCGCGCCACATGGTGGCTCAGGTTGTGGACGACACGATCGGCAAGACCCTCGCGTCTGCATCGACCCTCGAGGCCGATGTGCGCGCGCTCAAGGGCGACAAGACTGCCAAGGCCTCCAAGGTCGGTCAGCTCGTCGCCGAGCGTGCGAAGGCCGCTGGGATCGAAGCCGTTGTGTTTGACCGTGGCGGAAACCAGTACCACGGCCGCGTCGCGGCGGTGGCCGATGGCGCCCGAGAGGGTGGCCTGGCCCTGTAGCCGGGACGAGGAGTGAAGGAAAGACATGGCTGAGAACAACTCGCGTCGTGGCGGAGGCCGCGGCGGTAACGAGCCCGAGAACAAGTTCATCGAGCGCGTCGTCACGATCAACCGCGTCTCCAAGGTCGTGAAGGGTGGTCGTCGCTTCAGCTTCACCGCCCTCGTTGTGGTGGGCGACGGCGAAGGCAACGTCGGCGTCGGCTACGGCAAGGCCAAGGAGGTGCCCGCGGCAATCTCCAAGGGTGTCGAGGAAGCGAAGCGTTCGTTCTTCCGCGTCCCCCGCATCCAGGCCACCATCCCGCACGCTGTGCAGGGTGAGGCCGCCGCAGGTGTCGTGTTCTTGCGTCCCGCTGCTCCCGGTACCGGTGTGATCGCCGGTGGTCCGGTGCGTGCGGTGCTCGAGTGCGCAGGCATTCACGATGTGCTGTCGAAGTCGCTCGGTTCCTCGAACGCGATCAACATCGTCCACGCGACCGTGGACGCGTTGAAGCGTCTTGAGATGCCGGAGGCTGTGGCTGCACGCCGTGGCAAGACCGTTGAAGAAGTGGCGCCCGCCATCCTGCTGCGCGCCCGTGCTGCGGGGGTGAAGTGATGCCTCGTCTCAAGGTGACGCAGAAGCGTTCAGAGATCGGTACCAAGCCTCAGCACCGCGAGACGTTGCGCTCGCTGGGTCTGAAGCGCATTGGTGACATTGTGGTGAAGGAGGACCGCCCGGAGATCCGTGGCATGGTCCGCGCCGTAAGCCACCTGGTGACTGTGGAGGAGGTTGACTGATGGCTGAGGAGAAGAAGGAGGCCGCCGAGAAGGCGCCTGCGAAGAAGCCCGCTGCCAAGGCGTCGGCCGCGAAGTCGTCCACGGCGAAGTCGACGGCAGCCAAGGCTGCTGCCAAGCCCGCCGCTGAGAAGAAGACGCCGGCNAAGGCTGCTGCCAAGCCCGCCGCTGAGAAGAAGACGCCGGCAAAGGCTGC
>JGI12420J12819_1001390_pt1 | contig 10071 bp, 6 predicted proteins | sample Passage237A_FD_12819 | JGI IMG/M metagenome (IMG submission 12819) | reverse complement strand
TTCGCCGCGCTCTACCTCACCGCGTCCTTCCTCTACGACGGCTTTTTCTCCGCGCAGGGCTTCGTCAATCTCCTCACCGACAACGCCGCCCTCGGCATCGCCGCCGTCGGCATGACCCTCGTCATCTTCTCCGGCGGCATCGACCTCTCCGTCGGCGCCGTCGCGGGTTTCACGTCCATCTTCGTCGCCAAGCTCGTCGAAAACCACGGCGTCCACCCCGCGCTCGCCGCCACCGCCGCGCTCGCCATCGGCGCCGCGCTCGGCGCCGGCATGGGCGCCATCATCCACTATTTCCGCCAGCCCGCGTTCCTCATCACGCTCGCCGGCATGTTCCTCATGCGCGGCTGCGCCTTCTGGCTCACCACCGAATCCATCGGCCTCAATCACCCCGCCTACCAGGACCTCTCCGCCTTCGAGATCACCTTCGGCGACTCCGTTTACATCACCGCCACCGCCCTCTCCCTGGTCGCCGCCCTCCTCGTCGGCGTAGTGCTCGCCCACTACACCCGCTTCGGCCGCAACCTTCTCGCCATCGGCGGCAACGAACAATCCGCCCTCCTCATGGGCCTTCCGCTCGCCTCCTCCCGCGTCGCCGCCTACGCCTTCAACAGCGTCTGCGCCACCTGCGCCGGCCTCGTCCTCTGCCTCTACACCGGCTCCGGCAACCCCAGCTTCGGACTCGGACTCGAACTCGACGCCATCGCCGTCGTCGTCATCGGCGGCACGCTCCTCATCGGGGGACGCGGCCACATGCTCGGCACGCTCCTCGGCCTCCTCATCTTCGGGGTCATCCAAGCCGCGCTCATCTTCGACGGACGCCTCAGCCCCGCCTGGTCCCGCATCATCGTCGGCGCCCTCCTCCTGATTTTCATCCTCCTTCAACGCGCCCTCCTCCACCGCCTCTCCAAATCCTAACCGCCCACCGTCGCGCCTCATTCTCGTAATCGTTCTCGTTCTCTTTCTCCCAAAAAACAAAAGCCGCCCCCTCACCGGAGCGGCTTCGTTTTTGCGCCTCCTGCGCCTCTTTACGGCTATTCAGGTTCGCAACTCACCCGTTCGGCTCCGTCACCTCCACCGGCAACATCACCTTCGCCGACTTCGCCACGCCATCCGCGCCCTTCAACGGCACGAACACCCAGCGCGACACCGCCTGCGCGACCGACGCCACCAGATCCTCCGGCGCCTTTGAACGGCTCGTGATCGGTCCCGGCCGTCCCTGCGAATCGACCACGAAAACGAGATCCACCCTGTTCCCGGTGAACTTCGTGCTCACCGCCGGACTCACGACTTTCACCGGCACCGGCGTCCCCGTCTTGCCGCGATACGACTCGATATATTCCTCTTCCGGCGTTTTCGCCGAAAGGACCGACACAAAGGCGCTGACCGCGATCAACGCCGACACGACTGCTTGCTTCTTCATGACTGTGATTTCCGCCCGAAAGCGGACTGGTTTTCTATTTTGGTTTATGTGTGTTTCGCCGTGGACCGACGCGAATGCGCGCGCATCCGCACCAGCCGCCACGACGCTTCCGTCAGCCGCACCACACAGCACGACCGCCGAAAATTCTTCGCTTCTCCCGCGTCCCTCCTCTCTCAGCTCCTCATCGCTTCACCTCGCAACGCGGCCGCCGTTGCCCCACGCACGCCTCCGCCAACGCCGCGATGTGCCGGTGATCCGTCCCGCAACATCCGCCAAACACGTTCAGATTCGGCAACCGGCCCCGCAACGCCGCGCACCGCGCGGCCAGATCCGCCGGATCGCCGATGTCCAGCTCCGTCGACGTATCCAATTCGGCATGACTCTTTGTCGACGCATTCGCCCGCACGCCCCGAATTCTTCCCGCCGAGCCGTTCAAACCCGTGAGCGCCTCCGCGAAATGCGTCGGATGCGCGCAGTTCACCATGTAGTAAACCGGCCCCGCTCCCGTCTCCGCATCCACCTGCGCGATCGCCTCGCCCAGCGCCTGCCCGCTCGGCAACCGCCCGTCCGTCTCCGTCGTAAACGACACCACGACCGGCATCCTCGCCGCGCGCGCCGCGCGCACGATGCCGATCGCCTCCTCCACATACGTCATCGTGACCGCCGACACCAAATCCGCGCCCGCCTCCGCGAACACCCGCGCCTGCAGCGCATGATACGCCTCGGCCTCGCGCGCCGTCATCCGCGTCTCGACTTTGTAACCATCGCCCCGCGGACCGATGCAGCCGCTGATCGGCATCGGCTTTTCCTCCGTCTCCAGCTCCGCGCGCAGCTCGTGCAGCAGCGCGATCGCCTGCCGGTTCGCGTCGACGACCGCCTCGCGCGAATATCCGATCTTCACGCCCCAATCCACGCTCGCCCGCCACGTCGCGCTCTCGAGCACGAAGCCCACGCCGCGCTCCCGCGCGATCGTCGCATGCGTCCGAAAATACTTCCGCAACGTCTCCCGCCCGCGCTCGCTGCGCAGCAGGTCGAACGCCGCGAAACACGGCAGCTCCAGCCCTTCCAGATAGATCAGCGTCGTTTCAATTCCGCCGTCCGTCAGGAACACGTCCGCCGACACCTGCGGCAGATTCTCACGATATTTCGCCTTCATAGATAGTTGCTCCGTGGTGCGGCGCTTCAGCCCGCACGTTTGATTGCTTGATCCTTCAGTTCCGTTCGTCCGTCCCGCGCCGCCTCAATACATCGCCAACGCCGGCGCCACGTCCGCATACCGCCACGCCTCCGCGAACCGCTTCCGCACCGCCGTCGCCTCGACGGCGCTGCCCTGCTTTTCGAGCGCAAGCGCCAGCCCGTTCAACGCCCACCCATTCTCCGGCCACACGCGCAAATCCGCGCGAAACACCTCCGCCGCTTCAGCCGCGCGTCCCAATTCCAACAATACCGCGCCGAGCGTGTGCCGCGTCGGATAAAACCAAAACGCCGGCTCCATGTAAGGCATCGCATCCTCCAACGCCACCGCCTCGTGCAGCGCCGCCACGCCCGCCTCTGTCTCGCCCCGCGCCAGCGCCGCGCGGACTTCCGCCAGATGCGCCGCGATCCCCGCGATGTTGATCGCCGGCAGATAAACATTGTCCATCGCCGCCACCGCGCCGCCGTCCGCGAGTTCACGCGCCGCCTTCGCTTCGCGCGACGAAGCCTCCGCGTCTCCACGTGCCGAATACGCCGTCGCCCGCGCCCAGTGCCACATCACGCGATCAAGCGCCTCCTCCGCCGGCGGCTGCGCCGACGCGAGAATTGCTTCCCAATCCGCAAACCGCACCGCCGTCAGCAGCGCCAGATGCGTGAACCGCTGCTTTTCCGCCACCGGCGTTCCGCACATCGGCGAACTCGCCAGCGCCACGATCTCCGCCGCCTTCTCCAGCGACTCCGCCTTCCGTCCCTGAAACGTATACGCCCACCACAGGAAGTGCTCGTTGTGCGGGTAATACATCCCCGGATAAAATCCCTGCACTTGGCACGCCGCGATATACGCCCGGTCCGCCTTCGCCGCCCGCTCGTTCGCCAGCGCCGCCTCCTGATACATCCCCGTCCGCATGAAAATATGCGACGGCATGTGCACCAGATGCCCCGCGTCCGGCGCATAAAACTTCAACCGCTCCGCGCTTGGCAGCGCCCGCGCCGGCTCCGGCCCCGCCTCCACCAGATGAATCAACGCATGATTCGCCCCCGGATGATTCGGTTCCTTTCGCAACACCGCCTCGATCGCCTCGATGATCTCCCGCGTCTCCGGCTTCGGCGTCACCTTGTCCTCCAGCCAGTAGTCCCACGCCATCGTGTTCATCACCGCGTCCGCGTGCAGCGCCGCCGCGTCCAGATCCTCCGGAAACCGCCGCGCCACCTCGCCCATCGCCTTCGCGTATCCAAGATTCAACTCCGCCTGATCCGCGTCCTTGTCTTCCGAATACCGCTTCTCAAGCGCCTCGATCCACGCCCGCTCCCACTCCGATCCGTGCCGCGCCAACGCCCGCGCCTTTTCCAGCGCCACCAGCGCCGGCGACCGCGCCCCGTCCTCCATCGGCGCATTGATGTTCGGCCCATGCGCAAACGCCACGCCCCACCACGCCATCGCCAGCTTCGGATCCACCGTCGCCGCCGCCGTGAACGACCGCACCGCCTCGTTGTGATTGAACCCCCACAGGAACATCATCCCCTGGTTGAAATACCGCTGCGCCCGCGGCTCCCGCGTCGACACCCGCCGCTCATAGCTTCCCAACCGGTCGAACAACGGCGCCGGCAGCCTCTCCTCGTTTTCCCCGTCCGGATACGAAGCCACCGCGACCAGTCCAGCCAGCCCCGCCACCGCCACCACAACTCCAATTTTCAGTGAGGTTCTCATAATGTGTGCTGCCCTCACTCACCGCTTTCCCCGCCCCCGGTTACATCCCTCTCTCAAAAAAATTTCTCCCCACTGTGGGAGGGGCTTTACACCCCCGACTCCCGGCCCGCCCCTCTTTGCGCCTTCTGCGTCTCTTTGCGGCCCTCCTCTCACCTCCCCATCATTCGTGTCAATTCATGTCCATTCGTGGTTCTAAAACCAAAACCTAGAACCCCCCTCACCGCCACCCCGCCTCCATCGATCTCCGCCAGCGGCCGCGCCGGCCACAACCGCACCTGCCCCGCGTAGTCCGCCGACACCAACAGATTCCCGTCCGGCGAAAACATGACCGCGAAGATATTCCTCTCGTGTCCCAGCAATGTGGATACTTCCTGCCGCGTCGCCATGCTCCACAGTTTCACGTGGTCCACCGCCGTCGCTATCGTCCGCCCATCCGGCGAAAAACAAAGATCGTAAATCCCCTCCTGGTGACTCGTCGGGATCCGATCGATCTCCCGCCCGCTCTCCACGTCCCGGAAAACCACCTCGAACGTCTCGTGCGCCGACACCAACTCACCGCCCGGCGCGAACCGCATGCTATAAATCAAGCTGTCGACCGGCATCGTCCGCTCCACCCGCCCGCTCGCCCGATCGAGCACCATGATCGCCGTCGCACTCGCCGCCGCCACCCGCCGCCCGTCATCAGTCCACACGAGCGGCACGTTGAAATCCTCCAATGCCAATTGACCCGTAACCTTCACCTCCGCGTGCATCCGCCGCGTGGATACATCCCACGACCGCACCCACCCGTCGTCCCCCACCGTCGCCAGCACCTCCCCGTCCGGCGAAAATGCCACGTTCCTCACCCCCGCCGCATGCGCCGTCCACGCCGCCACTTCCCGTGACGCCAGCTCGTGCAATCTCACCCGCCCGTCCGTCGTCCCGACCGCCAGCCGTTGCAAATCCCGCGTGATCGCCGGCGCGATGATCTCGAAATCCCGCGTCCCCACGCCGCTGAAATCGATCGCCTGCCCCATCGCCGCGATCTCCCGCCGCTGCACCACATCCCAAAATCGCAACATTCCCGCCTGATCGATCGTCGCCAGCGTTCTTCCGTCTTCCGAGAAGCCCAACGGCATCGTCGGCCGCCCGCCCGACACCAGCACGTCCACCGGCCGTCGCGTCGCCGCATTCCACCGCGCCACGCGCCCGTCCTGCTCCAGCGTCAGCAACGTCTCCCCCGCGCCATCAAAACTCATCGCCCAAATCTGCCGGTCCGGCCCGTGCATCGCCACGAGTTGCTCGCGCGTTCGAAAATTCCACAACCGCACCGTCCGGTCCGACGCCACCATCGCAAACACCTCCGGATCGTCCGGCGAAAACACCAGCTCCGTCACAAAGCCCTGCACCCGCATCCCCGTCTCCACCTCCCGCCCGCTCCCGATTTCCCACGCCCGGATCAACCCGTTCCAACACCCCGCCACCACGTGATTCCCGTCCGGCGAAAACGTCAGCGTCACCACATCGCCCGGCCCCGCCGGAAAATTCTCCCGTCTCTCCAACTCCGGCACCGACCACAACTCCATCCCACATCGATTCGCCCAGCTCTCGCCCGTCGCCGTCGCCAACCACTTCCCGTCCGGTGAAAACGCCAGCGTCCGCGCGTTGTGCCACACCTTGAACCGCCGCTCCCGCTCCGCCACCGGCCGCCACCCGCCTCCGTCCCGCTCCCACAACCGCAGCCTATCCCCACCCGTCGCAAGCCAGCGCCCGCCCTGCGACAACGCCACCGCCTGCACCACTTCGTCCTTCAACAATTCCCGTCGCTCCCAGGTTCCAATCGTCCACGCGCTCAATCCATTCCACCCGCCCGCCAGCAGCTCCCCCGCCGCCGCATCGAAAGCCACCGCCACGCACCCTTCCGGCAGCGAAAACACCGGCCGCTCCGGCGCCGCGCCATCCCACACCTCCCGCCCCGCCGCCACCAGCGTCGTTCCCGGCACCACCACCAGATGCCGCTCGCCCGCCTTCGCCCGCAGCACCTCCACGTCGTCCCGCTGCGTCTTCCCCCAAAGATAACGCCACTCGAATCCCCGCCGGTCCGTTCCGGCGCCCTTCGGCCGATGCCGCTCCAGCAACGCCCGCACCCGCGCCCGGCTGCTCTGCGCCAGCGCCTGCTGCGCGAGATTCATGTCGGCCGCATAAAGATTGTCCTCCGCGCGCTCCCGCTCCGCGCGTATCCGCCACGCCGCTACAGGCGACCCCACCACCACCGCCATCAGCAACACCACCGTCGCACCCAACAACCCCGCCACCGCCGGCCTCCGCCGACACCACCTCCACACCCGCTCCACCCGGCTCACCGGCCGTGCCGCAATCGGTTCCCGCCGCAAAAATCGCCGCAAATCCGCCGCCAGCTCTTTCGCACTCGCATACCGTCTCGCCGGCTCTTTCGCACTCGCATACCGTCTCGCCGGCTCTTTCTCGAGGCACCTCTGCGCAATCGTCTCCAAATCCCGCGGCACGCCCGGCACCAGCAAACGCAAGCGCACCGGCTCGCCATGAATCACATGGTTCAACGTGTCCGCGATCGTCTCACCCAGAAACGGCGGCCGCCCCGCCACGCAATGATACAACAACGCTCCCAACGCGTGCACGTCCGACGCCATCCCAACCGCCTCACCCCGCGCCTGCTCCGGCGACATGTAGTTCGGCGATCCCATCACCTGCCCCGGCATCGTCATGTCCGCGTCGCCTTCGATCTTCTTCGCCAGCCCGAAATCCGCCACGTGAGCCCGCCCCGCGCGATCCACCAGGATGTTCGTCGGCTTCAAATCCCGGTGCATAATCCCGTGCTCGTGCGCGCACCGCACCGCATCCGCCACGTCCGCCACCAATCTCGCCGCCCGCTCCGCCGACACCGGCCCGCGCGCCACCAGCGCCGCCAGCGTCGTCCCCTCCACCAGATCCATCGCGATGTAGTGATATCCTTGATGCACCCCCACGTCGTGGATCGTCACGATCCCCGGATGTCGCAGCGCCGCCGCCGCCGAGGCCTCCGCACGAAATCGCTTCGCCGCATTCGCCGGCACTTTTCCCGCGAGATCCAACACCTTCAGCGCCACCAATCGGTCCAGCCGCTTCTGCCGCGCCTTGAACACCACCCCCATCGCCCCACGCCCGATCCGCTCGATCAATTCATAGTCGCCGAACTGCCCCGGCGCCTCCGGCAACCCTTCCGGCTCCTCTCCTCCATCCGCCTCCGCCGGATCGATCGACAACGCCAGCCGCAACAAACACGCCGCACAGCGCCCGCCCGCCGCGCCCGCGGCCAGCCGGCTCCCACACGTGGGACAATGCCCGTTCGTTGAAGCGGAAACGTGCATACCGCTACTCACCGCAAATCTCTCCGCCGGTCACATCGGCCGTTCACGACGCCGCCTCGATCAAGTGCCGGATCTCCGCGTCCACCTCTTCCGGCGTCGCCACCGTCTGCGCGATCTCCTCCCGCAACAACTCCCCAAACCGCTTCCGCAGCCGATGCACCGCCATCTTCAACGCGCTCGGTTTCATATCCAGCCGCACCATCAGCTCCGCATACGGCAGCATCTCCTCGCCGCCCGTCAGACACGGCTCCAGCGCCGCAAACACCTCCGTCTTCCCCTGCCGCGCAAACTCCTCCCGCAACCGCCCGCGCACCCGCTCCAGCACCGTCGCCGCCCACCGCCGGTCATACAGCGACTCCGGCGTCTCCCCGTCCACCGGCTCCAGTTGATAACGCGCCTCCGCCTCCACCGCGTCCAACGAAAACGTCCCCGCCCCGCCCCCGCGTTTCACCGCCGTCGCCCGCTTCCACTCGTTCACCAGAAAATGATCCAGCGCGCGCAACAAATACGACCGAAACTTTCCGCCCTCCCGCTCCACGCCCGCCGGAAACCCGCGCCGCAGCATCTTCGAGAAAAACTCCTGCGTCAGGTCCTCCGCCTCCTCCGCCGTCCTCCCTTTCCGCCGCACGTAAGCATAAAGTGGATACCAATACGCCCCGCACAACCGGTCCAGCGCCGCCGACGCCTCCGGATGATTCGGATCCCCCGCCGCCAGCACCACCGTCCACCACGTCGTCGCAAACACCGGCGATCCGCCGCGCGGCTCCATACGCGAAGTTTCATCCGGTGGGTTCATGAGCGGGAAAGCCTGACGCCGTCCGCGCAGTCCACCCCAATCGCCGCCTCATGCAAGACTGCGGCAACTCCTCGATTCCGCTTCTTGCCCCCGGCTTTTCCCTGAAAACACTCCCCCCCATGGCCATTCACATCGGTTGCGGCAGTTGGCGGGACAAAGACTACGTCGGCCTGCTCTTCCCCAAATCCGTCCCCGAAACGCAACGCCTCAGCCACTACGCCAAGTTCTTCGACCGCGTCGAACTCAACGCCACCTACCACACGTTCCAACCGCGCGACCGCATCGCCGACTGGGTCAACCAGACCCCGCCCGGCTTCTTCTTCGACGTGAAACTCGAGAAGAGTTTCTCCCGCGATCCCCAGTCCGCCGCCGCCAAGCTCGCCGACCGCTTTCTCCATTCGATCAGTCCCATCGCCAACGCCGGCAAACTCCGCGCCTTCCTCCTCACGCTCGACCCGAGCTTCGGCCCCCAACGCCACCGCCTCGACGAGCTCGACGGCATCGCCGAAAACTTTTCCCCGCTCGCGCCCGTCGCCGTCGAGCTGCGCGACCGCGCCTGGATCGAAGGCGACGCCCTCGCTTCCACCCTCGCCTATTTCCGCGCACGCAAATTCGCCTGGGTCGCGCTCGATCTCCCGCGCCTCGACGCCGCGCCCCTCCTTCCGCCGATCGACGAAGTCACCCACCCCGCGCTCGCCTACCTGCGCTGCCACGGCCGCAATCCCGACTACCTGAAAAAATCCGACGACCCCAAGGCCCGCCACAACCACGACTACTCCGTCGCCGAGCTTCGGGAAATAGCCGCCCGTATCCGTTTTCTCGCGACAAAAGCCGCCGACGTCCACGTCAGCCTCAACAATCACTACCGCCACTTCGCCCCCAAAGCCGCCCTCGCCCTCCGCCAGCTCCTCGGCCAGCCCACTCCGCCGCCCCTCCCGCCCGACCGCCCCGACGACCAACTCTCCTTTTTCTAACCGTCCCAAAACAAAAGCCGCCCGTCTCCGAGCGGCTGCATCCTCCGGCGAAATCTCACGCGCCTACTTCAACACCGCTTCGTGAAACTCCTGCCAGCTATCCAGATCGTTCAGCCTCACCGCATCCCGCACCGCGCTCGCATCGTCCGGCAGCCCATTGTTCTTCAACACGCCGCGCCGCGTCTCGTCGTCGTGGATATACCCGCGAACCGCCGCGTTGTGCTTCTCGATGCTCGCCTGATCCAACTTCACTCCCGGCTGCCGCTTGATCCACGCCTCGAACTGCGGATACGTCGGCCGCTCCGTCTTGATATAGTTGAGCGTCGCCTCCCGGTCCAACCCGAGCGAATCCAACGTCATCTGATCGAATCCTTTCCCGCATCCCGGATAACGCGGATCCAGTTTGCCGCGCGCTTCGAGCGACGCCTTCAGCCAAAACCGGGGCAAATGCAGCACACCGAGCGGACCCGCCGTGCCGGAACTGATCAGGGGAATGAACGTATCCATGATGTCGTTGGGGTTTGAGGTTTTTTTCTTCGCCCGCCGCAACCGCTGCGACGCGCCTCCCCTCCGACTCCTCCCGCTCCCCAAAGTTGCAACCTCCCCTGCCGCAT
>JGI12420J12819_1001385_pt1 | contig 10099 bp, 9 predicted proteins | sample Passage237A_FD_12819 | JGI IMG/M metagenome (IMG submission 12819) | reverse complement strand
AACTCCATCGTTTCGTGTAGCTACACGGTCAGGCGCGAAAGCGCCCGCCGCTCAAGGAAAGTCAGTCAGATGCTGGCGAGGCGCCTCAGGGCCGCAAGCGTGTCGTCGAACCGATCGGCCCCCAGTTCGGCGCGGATTTCTTGCTGTGCCTTGCGCCAGAAGGGCAGAAGTTTCTCCACCGTCTCTTCGCCCTGGGGGGTCAGCTTGCAGATGCGGCCATTGCCTTGCTCGGCCGGAGTGGAGACGATCAGCCCGAGCTTTTCCAGCCGATCGAGATTGCGGATCAGCGTCGTGCGCTCGAAGCCGCGTTCCTCGGCGAGCTCGGTCACGGTTCTGCCACCGGCCGCGATGATGGTGCCCAGCAGCGAGAACTGCGTCGAGGTGATCCCGAAGGGGCGCGCATAGGCATCGTAGCGCCGCGTGATCGCTCGCGCCGCCATCCGCGTGTTCGAAACCATGCACTGCGTGAAATCGTCCATGCGGTGATAGTTAGTGTGTATATGCACGGTGTCAAGCAGGCACGTCTGCCCGGAGTTCGCCTCGAGGGGTACTGCAAGTACGGAGACTGCGGCCTTCCGTCTCAGCCATTTCGTGCTATAGGCAGCGCCACCAGATCACATCGCTGCACGAGGAGCCCAGTATGGCCAAGATCGTAGTCCAGAACCCTGTCGTCGATCTCGACGGCGACGAGATGACCCGCATCATCTGGCAGGCGATCAAGGACAAGCTGATCCTTCCCTACCTCGACCTCAAGATCGAATACTACGACCTCTCGATCCAGAACCGCGATGCCACCAACGACCAGGTGACCGTCGATGCCGCCAACGCCATCAAGAAGCACGGCGTCGGCATCAAGTGCGCCACCATCACGCCGGATGAGGCACGCGTCGAGGAGTTCGGCCTCAAGAAGATGTGGAAGTCGCCCAACGGCACCATCCGCAACATCCTGGGCGGTGTGATCTTCCGCGAGCCGATCATCTGCCAGAACGTGCCGCGCCTCGTTCCGGGCTGGACCCAGCCGATCATCGTCGGCCGCCACGCCTTCGGCGACCAGTACAAGGCCACCGATTTCCGCTTCCCCGGCAAGGGCAAGCTCACCATCAAGTTCACCGGCGAAGATGGCCAGGTGATCGAGCACGAAGTGTTCGACGCGCCGGGCGCCGGCATCGCGATGGGCATGTACAACCTCGACGCCTCGATCGCCGACTTCGCGCATGCCTCGTTCAACTACGCGATTAACCGCAGGGTCCCCTGCTACCTGTCGACCAAGAACACCATCCTCAAGGCCTATGACGGGCGCTTCAAGGACATCTTCCAGGAGATCTTCGACCGCGACTACAAGGCGAAGTTCGACGAACTGAAGATCTGGTACGAGCACCGCCTGATCGACGACATGGTCGCTTCGGCGCTCAAGTGGTCGGGCGGCTATGTCTGGGCCTGCAAGAACTACGACGGCGACGTGCAGTCCGACACCGTGGCCCAGGGCTTCGGCTCGCTCGGCCTGATGACCTCAGTGCTGATGACGCCCGACGGCAAGATCGTCGAGGCGGAAGCCGCCCACGGCACCGTCACCCGCCACTACCGCCAGCACCAGCAGGGCAAGGAGACCTCGACCAACTCCATCGCCTCGATCTTCGCCTGGACTCGCGGCCTCGCCCACCGCGCCAAGCTCGACGGCAATGACGAGCTGGCAAAGTTCGCCACGACCCTCGAGAAGGTCTGCGTAGAAACCGTGGAAGGCGGCCAGATGACCAAGGACCTGGCGCTGCTCGTCGGCCCGGACCAGAAGTGGCTCACCACGCTGGGCTTCCTCGACGCCGTCGACGGCAACCTCCGCAGGGCCATGGGCGCCTGATCCAGGCTTCAGACAGCCAGTCACGCGGGCCCGTTCCGATCATCGGAGCGGGCTCTCTGTTTGTGCCCGCCGCCCCACTTGAGCCACGAACGCGCCCGAGTTTGGCTCCCGATTCCAGAGGGGTGAACGATGCGCTGGTTGCGGCGAATTCTCATTGTACTCGTGGTGTTTGCCGCTGCGGTCTACGTCTTCAACGCCTCATGGCGCGTAGCGCCGCCCGAAGGCGAGGTGCAGCTCATCGCCCATCGCGGTGTGCACCAGACCTTCAGCCGCGAAAACCTCGACAACGACACCTGCACGGCCGAGCGCATCGATCCGCCGACCCACGATTACCTCGAGAACACCCTGCCCTCGATGGAAGCGGCCTTCGCCGCCGGCGCCGACATCGTCGAGCTCGACGTTCACCCCACAACGGATGGCCAGTTCGCGGTGATGCACGACTGGACCATCGACTGCCGCACCGAAGGTGCCGGCGAGACGCGCAGCCACGACATGGCGTATCTCAAGACGCTCGACATCGGCTACGGCTACACTCCCGACGGCGGCAAGACCTTCCCCTTTCGCGGCAAGGGTGTGGGCATGATGCCCGAGCTCAGGGAGGTGTTCGCCGCCTTGCCGGACCGCAAGTTTCTGGTCAATTACAAGAGCAACGAAGCGCGCGAGGGCGACATGCTGGCGGCGCTGCTCGGCGAGCACCCGGAGTGGCGTCCCGCCGTCTGGGGCGCCTATGGCGGCGATCCCCCGACCTTCCGCGCCGCCGAGCTGATCGAGGGCCTGAACGTCTGGTCGCGCCGTGGGCTCGTGGATTGCCTGCTGCAATACGAGGGGCTGGGCTGGCTCGGCATCGTCCCCCATGCCTGCCGCAACAGCAAGGTGATGCTGCCGGTCAACTTCGCGCCATTCGTCTGGGGCTGGCCGAACCTGTTCCTTGAGCGCATGCGCGACGCCGGCTCCGAGGTCATCCTGCTCGGTCCCTATACTGCCGGTGATCCGGGCACGGCGGGTATCGATACGCCAGAACAGCTTGCCCAGGTGCCCGAAAGTTTCATCGGTTACATCTGGACCAACAAAATCGAAACGATAGGCCAGCTTGCCGCCGACCGATTCAAATAGAGACGAAATAACTAGTCGCCGGCACTTCTTCGCCCATCGACGTTTTCAACGGCCCGGCGTATAGCTCGACCAAGTCTGTCACCGCCGTCCTTCCCCTCCCCGGAACCACCTAAGATGCCCTCCGGCGTCCTGTTTTCGCTCGCTGCCTACCTGCTCTACTCCTGTTGCGACGCCATCATCAAAGGCTTCAGCACCAACCTCTCCCCCTTCGAGATCGCGTTCTGGACGGCGCTGTTCTCCTTCCTCCCCGCCATCTTCACCAAGCCCAAGGGTGAGCACTGGCGGCAGATGTTCCAGATGACGCACCCCTGGCTGGTGAACCTGCGCAGCGCGACAGGCGTCGTCGGCAACCTGTGCATCATCTACGCCTTCACCCACATCCCGCTGGCCGAGGCCTATTCCATCGCCTTCCTCGCCCCCATCTTCGTGGTGGCGCTCTCGGTGATCTACCTCGCCGAGAAGGTGAGCTGGCACCGCTGGTTCTTCCTCGCCGCCACCTTCGCCGGCGTGCTGCTGGTAGTGCGCCCCGGCTTCCGGGAGCTTGAGCTCGGCCACTTCCTGGCGGTGGGTGCGGCCATCATGGGCGGCTTCACCACCACCATCCTGCGCAAGGTGGCACCGGTGGAAAAGCGCGTGACCCTGCTCGGCCTGCCCCTCGGCTACATCGCGCTGGTCAACGGCGCGCTGATGCTGCTGATCCCCGGCATGTTCAACTGGCCGTCACTCGAGCAGTTCGCCCTGCTGCTGACCATCGGCGCGCTCGGCGGCACCGGCAACATCCTGTTCATCGCCGGCACGCGGCGCGCACCGCTGAGCCAGATCGCCCCGGCCCAGTACAGCCAGATCGCCTGGGCCATCGTCTTCGGCGCGGTGTTCTTCCACGAATATCCGGACCTCGTCGCCTATTGCGGGCTCGTGGTGGTCGCGGTGTGCGGCATCATGAACGTGCTCTCCGACGAGGCGCGCATCCGTATCTTCTCGCGCCTCTCAGTCTTCGGTCCGGCGAGTGCCGTATCAGAGATCAGCCCGCCCATCGGCGAGGCCGATCTCAAGTTCGCCGCGGAACGGGATCGCGAGGCGAACGGCGGCTCGGCCGTCGTCGGCAAGTAATTGCCGGCGCTCTCCGCCACGTCGCTGGGCGTGCTGTGCGCGCTCGGCGCGATGGCCGCCTTCTCGACCGCCGACGCCCTGGTGAAGGGTCTTGGAGCCTCCCTCTCTGCCTTCGAGATCGGCTTCTTCACGACCCTCTTCTCGTTCATCCCGGCCGCTTTCAGCAAGCCACGCGAGGAACGCTGGCGCGACACCTTCAAGCTGAACCGCCCGGCCCTGATGATCGTGGTGGCGGCGTGTCGCACGCTGAGCGCCATTCTCATCACCTATTCTTTCATCACCATCCCGCTGGCCGAAGCCTACTGCCTCGTCTTCCTCATCCCCGTCCTCGCCACCATCCTGTCGGTCGTGGTGCTGAAGGAGGAAGTGTCGCTGGCCCGCTGGGTGCTGGTGGTGGTGAGCTTTGTCGGCGTGCTGATCGTGGTGCGTCCCGGCTTTCGTGAGCTGGAACTCGGCCACCTCACGGCCTTCGTCTGCGCCCTCGCCGCCGCCGTGTCGCTCACCGTCATCCGCCTGATCTCGGGCGCCGAGCGGCGTGTGACGCTTTTCGTCCTGCCGGGCCTGCTGACCCTCGTGGCGAACCTCGTCGGCCTGATGATCATCGGCGCCACGTTCCCGACGCTCGAGCTGTTCGGCCTCCTGCTCGCCTCCGGCGTGCTCGGCGGCATCGGCTATCTGCTGCAGCTCAAGGGCGTAGCGCTGGCCCCGGCGAGCCGCGTCGCGCCCATGCAGTACAGCCAGATCATCTGGGCCCTGCTTTTCGGTGCGCTCTTCTTCGCCGAGTTCCCCGACGCCATGAGCCTTGTCGGCCTCGCCGTGGTGATCACCTCGGGCATCGCCGGAATCTTCGCCGACGGCGCCCGCGCCCGCATCGCCGGCCGCTGGGCCGAGTACACCGCCCGCAAGGTCAACCCATCTCCCGACGACTTCAAGGGCCCGGGCCCGGACCCGGTCTGAAATAGGTCACCGACCTCCCCACGCGTCCTTTTCCCGTTCGCAGCGGAAGGTGGCGGCGAAACCGACGCCTGTCAGGCAAGCAGGAGGGCGGCGCCATCGGCACCGCCCTCCTTTTCTCATCACCGCTGCGTGACGCTTAGAGCGCCCCGCGCACCGCCGCAATCGCCTCGGCGCCCTTTGAGCCATCCGGTCCGCCGCCCTGGGCCATGTCGGGACGGCCACCGCCGCCCTGCCCGCCCAGCGCCGCCGTCGCCAGCTTCACCAGGTCGCCGGCCGAGTATTTTGCGGTGAGGTCGTCCGTGACGCCCACGGCAACCGTGCCGCGGCCATCCTCACCTTTCAGCACCACGACGACCACCCCCGAGCCGATGCGCTTCTTTTCGGTATCGACAAGGCCCTTCACGTCCTTGGGCGAAATGCCTTCCACCGCGCGGCCCACGAAGGTCACGCCATTGACCGCCTCGTCGGCGGCCGGAGCCGCACCGCCACCGCCGAGCGCCAGCTTCTTGTTGGCCTCGCTGAGGGCGCGCTCGGCCTTCTTGAGGTTCTCCTGCAGCGCCTCGATACGGTTGAACACCTCATGCGGGCCGACATGCAGCGCATCGGCCACGCTCGCAACGAGGTTGGCGTTGTTGCGGGCATGCAGCCGCGCGCCCTTGGCCGTCAGCGCCTCGATGCGGCGCACGCCGGCCGAAACGCCGGACTCGCCGAGGATGGTAATGAGGCCGATATCGCCGGTGCGCCGCACATGCGTGCCGCCGCACAGCTCCACCGACCAGCCGAGCGCGTTGCCCGTCGGGTCGCCCATCGACACCACGCGCACTTCGTCGCCGTATTTCTCGCCGAACAGGGCGCGAGCGCCCGATTCCTTGGCCTCCTCGACGCCCATCAGGCGCGTCTCCACCGGCGAGTTCTGCAGCACGATATCGTTGGCGAGGTCTTCGATCTGCGCCATTTCCTGCGGCGAGATCGGCTTGGTGTGCACGAAGTCAAAGCGCAGCCGGTCAGGCGTCACCAGCGAGCCGCGCTGCGCGACGTGATCGCCCAGCACCAGGCGCAGCGCCTCATGCAGCAGGTGTGTTGCCGAGTGGTTGGCGCGAATGGCCGAACGGCGGTCATGATCCACCACCAGCGTCAGCGGCGTGCCAATTTTCAGAGTGCCGGTCGTGACCTTCACCTTGTGGCCGAACACGCCGTTGTTCTTGACCGTGTCGAGCACGTCGGCCGCGTTGCCCTCGCCCGAAATCGTGCCGGTATCGCCTACCTGGCCGCCGCTCTCGCCATAGAACGGCGTCTGGTTGAGCACCACGAAGCCTTCGTCACCCGCCGTGAGTTCGTCGACCATCTGGCCGCCCTTGACCAGCGCCGTCACGACGCCCTCGGCGGTCTCGGTCTCGTAGCCGAGGAACTCCGTCGGTCCGACCTTGTCGGCCACCGCGAACCACACCTTGTCCTCGCCGACTTCGCCAGAGCCGGCCCAGCTCTTGCGGGCCTCGGCGCGCTGCTTGGCCATGGCGTCCTCGAAGCCCGCGAGATCGACATTGATGCCGCGGGTGCGCAGCGCATCCTGCGTCAGGTCGAGCGGGAAGCCATAGGTGTCGTAGAGCTTGAAGGCGGTGACGCCCTCGAGCATGTCGCCTTCCTTGAGGTTGGCAGTCGCCTCGTCGAGGATCTGCAGGCCGCGGCCGAGCGTCTTGAGGAAGCGCTGCTCCTCGAGCCGCACGGTCTCCTCGATCATGGCTTCGCCGCGCACCAGTTCCGGATAGGCCTGGCCCATCTCGCGCACCAGCGTCGGCACCACCTTGTGGATCACCGCATCATTGGCGCCGAGCAGGGTCGCGTGGCGCATGGCGCGGCGCATGATGCGGCGCAGCACATAGCCGCGGCCCTCGTTCGAGGGCAGCACGCCCTCGGCAATGAGGAAGCTCATGGCGCGCACGTGGTCGGCGATCACGCGCAGGCTGGGCGTCGCCGGATCGCCATTGAAACCGGTCGCCTGTTGGGTCGCGGAAGTCAGCGACCTGAACAGGTCGATTTCGTAATTGTTGTTCGTGCCCTGCATCACCGCGGCGACGCGCTCGAGGCCCGAGCCCGTATCCACCGACGGCTTGGGCAGCGAGGTGCGCGAGCCATCCGCGAACTGCTCGAACTGCATGAACACGAGGTTCCAGATCTCGACGAAGCGGTCGCCGTCTTCCTCGGGCGAGCCCGGAGGGCCACCCCAGTACTTGTCGCCGTGGTCGTAGAAGATTTCCGAGCACGGGCCGCACGGGCCGGTGTCGCCCATCTGCCAGAAGTTCGACTTGGCCCCGAGCCGCACGATGCGGTCCTCCGGCAGCCCGGCGATCTTCTTCCACAGCTCGAACGCCTCGTCGTCGTCCTGGTAGACGGTCGCCGTCAGCTTTGCCACCGGCAGGCCCCACTCCTTGGTGAGCAGGTTCCAGGCGAGCTCGATGGCGGTCTCCTTGAAGTAGTCGCCGAACGAGAAGTTGCCGAGCATCTCGAAGAAGGTGTGGTGGCGAGCGGTGAAGCCGACATTGTCGAGGTCGTTGTGCTTGCCGCCGGCGCGCACGCATTTCTGCGAGGTCGTGGCCCGCGCGTAGTCGCGCTTCTCGATGCCGGTGAAGACGTTCTTGAACTGCACCATGCCGGCGTTCGTGAACATCAGTGTCGGGTCGTTCCGCGGCACCAGTGGGCTCGAAGCGACATGCTCGTGACCGTTCTTCTCGAAGTAGGCGAGGAAGCTCGACCGGATATCGTTCACGCTCGTCATGACGGGTCTCTTACAGACAAAAGGCGAGGCCCGGGCCCCGCCGCCAGAAACAGGAAACGCCTTCTATCGCGGGGTTTGCGCGTCTGTCCAGCCGATGGGCGGCCGCAGGCCACAATTCCGGCTCAGGCGCAGGCGGCCTTGTAGAGTCGCACCGTCTCGGCCATGCCGTAAATCAGCGCATCGGCGGTGATGGCATGGCCGATGGACACCTCGGCAAGATCGGGAATCGCAGCCTTGAGCGGCGGCAGGTTCACGAGGTTCAGGTCGTGTCCGGCATTGACGGGAATGCCCGCCACGCGCGCCGCGTCGGCTGTATCCTTCAGCGCCTGGAGATGCACAGCGGCAACCTCCGGCTGCAGCGCCCCGCCATAGGGGCCGGTATAGAGCTCGACGCGATGAGCGCCGACGCTCGCCGCCGCCGGCGGGGCCGAAGGCTCGGCATTGATGAACAGAGACACCCGGATACCCGCCGCCTTCATCCGCTCGATGGCCGGCACCAGCACGGCGCGATTGGCCTCGATGTTCCAGCCATGGTCGGAGGTCGATTGCAGCGGATCATCGGGCACGAAGGTCACCTGGTCGGGCGCGGCGCGCTCCACCAGGGTGAGAAAATCGTCGGTCGGGTAGCCCTCGATGTTGAACTCGCGGCCCGGATAATCCTGGCGCAACAGGTTGACCAGTTCGAATACGTCGGTGCGCCGGATATGCCGCTCGTCGGGCCGCGGATGCACAGTGATGCCGTCCGCCCCCGCCTCGAGCGCGATCCGCGCCATGCCGGTCACGCTCGGCCACGGCACGGCACGCCGGTTGCGCAACATGGCAATGGCATTGAGGTTCACGGATAGATGGGTCATCGAACGCTCCCGAAGGCTGCCGCGTCCTTACCCCATCAGCGCCGCTCGCGCCAATCGCGACTTATGATCGCCCCATCAGCGATGGACATGACGATTTCTGTGTACGAATATTGCCCCGAGGGGAATAATCGTGTACGAAAATCATGCGCATCGTCTGGGATGAGCCCAAGCGGCTGACGAACCTCGAGAAGCGAGGGCTCGACTTCAGCTTTCTCGACGTTGAGTTCTTCGCCGATGCGATGGTCGTGCCAACGAGGCTGGGCCGCTTCAAGGCCATCGGCTGGCTCGAGGATCGGCCAACGACCGTGATCTTCAAGCCGCTTGGGAGCGAGGCCATATCAGTCATCTCCATGCGACGTGCCAGTCGGAAGGAAAGGACACTGCTGTGAGCAAGCTCAAGCCGATCACCGACGAGGAAGAGGCCCTCATTCAGGCGCAGATTGCCGAAGACGCCGATGACGAGGATATCACCGACGAGCAGCTGGCCCAGGCGAAGCCCTTTGCTGAGGTCTTCCCGGACCTCGCCGCCAGCATCAGGCGCAGTGCCGGGCGGCCGCGCAGCGAGAACCCCAAGCAGGCGGTGACCCTGCGCCTCTCCCCGGCCACGCTTCAGAAGTTCGAGGCCCTCGGCCCGGACTGGCGCGCCCGCATGGCCGAGGTGCTCGAAAAGGCCAAGGTCTAGTCCGCCGGCACCAGCTTGCTCTTGCGGTTGTCGAGCAGCACCACGGCGAGTCCGCTTGCCACCACCAGCGCGATGCCGGTGAGCGCCAGCGTATTGGGGAACTGGCCGAAGACCACGAGGCCCGACACCACCGCCCAGAAGGTGAAGAAGTAGTAGAACGGCGCCACCACGCCCGTGGGCCCGACGCGATAGGCCATGAAGATGAAGAAGTGGCCGAAGATCAGGAAAAAGCCCGCGCCGAGCAGCAGCACGATGTGGTTGAGCCCCGGCATCACCCACTGCTCGGTGGCAAGGTGCATCGTCCCTGCCCCGGCCAGCACCACCACCACCGCCGACATGGCGACGATCATGCCCGGCACCTCGGCGCCTATCCGCCGCCCGGCAATGTCGCGCACGGCGCAGAGCACCGCGTTGGCGAGCGCCAGTACGGCGTAGATCGAAATGCCGTTCATCGTCGGCTGCGCCACCATGATGGCGCCGATGAAGCCGAGCCCGATGAGCGCCATGCGCACCCCGCCGATCCGCTCGCGGAAGAGGATCGAGGCGCCCAGCAGCACCAGCAGCGGCGTGATCTGCCCCAGCGCCGAGGCATCGGCGATCGGTAGGTTGGTGAGCGCCACAATGTAGCAGAGTATGGCCGCCATCTCGGCGAGGTTACGCGCCAGCACCCGCCGCTCGAACAGCATCGGCAGCTGGCGGCCATAGCCGAGCACGAACAGCAGAGGCAGGCCCCACAGGCTCCCCCCCCCCCCCCC
>JGI12420J12819_1001376_pt1 | contig 10164 bp, 8 predicted proteins | sample Passage237A_FD_12819 | JGI IMG/M metagenome (IMG submission 12819) | reverse complement strand
GTGCGGCGCCGGTCGNGCCCGTGGCGCGAGCCGCCCCGCCGATCAAGGGCGAACCACCGCGCGCACCTGCGCCGCAAGCCGCGCTCGCCGATCCTGCCGCCGATGGGCCCGAGACCGCCCGCACCCTGCTCGGCCACACCGATGCCGCCCTGTCGCGGCTGAAGCTGCTGCAGGCCGCCTCGCAACCGGCCGATGTGCGCGCGGATGCGTCCGTCCCGCGCAGCGAGCTGCGGGTCGAAATCCCCATGCTGCTCGGCACCCAGACCGGCATCCTGCAACTCATGGTCGAGCGCGACGGCAAGCATAAGCGCGATCAGGAGCGGCAGCGCGGCTGGCGGATGAGGTTTGCCATGAACTTCAGCGAGACCGGCGAGGTCGGCGCCGACATTGCCCTATTGGGCCGCGCCGCCAGCATCTCCATCTGGGCCGCCGCCCCTGAAACCGCCAACGCCCTCGACGAGATGCTGCCCGAACTCGCCCCGGCTATCCAGCGGCACGGGCTCGAACTCACCTCGCTGCGCGTTCACCGCAGCGCCCCGAGATCTGCCCGGGCCACCCCCGGCCGCCTGCTGGACAGTGCCCGATGAGTGACACGCCCGACCAGATCAGCCTCGCAGTGGCGCTCGACTACGAACGCGGGAGTACCAATGCGCCGCGTATCGTCGCCAAGGGGCGCGGCGAGCTGGCGCGAGCGATCGTCGAGGTCGCCGCCGAATCCGGTGTCGTCATCGATGCCAACGGTCCGCTGGCCGAGGCACTGGCCGGGGTGGAACTCGACGAGCCCATCCCCATCGAGCTCTACGAGGCCGTGGCCGAAGTCATCGGTTTCGTGTTGAGGGCGAGCGCGCAGAAGCGGTGGAAGCCTTAAGTCGGCTTGCTTTCCTGTGCCCGGCGGGTCCAACTACCGCCGCGTCACAGGAGCCTTCAAATGCCGACTATCGCCGACCTCGACACCCCGACCATCCTCATCGACATCGACCGTGTCGAGGCCAACCTCAAGCGCGCCCAGGACCATGCCGACAAGGAGGGCTACGCGCTCCGACCCCACACCAAGACCCACAAGCTGCCCTATTTCGCCAAGCGCCAGATCGAACTGGGCGCCAAGGGCATCACGGTGCAGAAGCTGGGCGAGGCCGAAGTAATGGCCGATGCCGGCATCGACGACATCTTCCTCCCCTACAACATCGTCGGCGACAAGAAGCTGGCGCGGCTCAAGGCGCTCAACGAGCGCATCACCCTCTCGGTCACCGCCGACAGCCCCGACACCATTGCCGGCTATGCCCGCACCTTCACCGAGGGCAAGCCGCTCACCGTGCTCATCGAATGCGATACCGGGGCAGGGCGCTGCGGCGTGCAGACCCAGGCGCAGGCACTGGCCCTCGCCCGCCAGATCGAAGCAGCCTCCGGTCTCCGCTTCGGTGGGCTGATGACCTATCCGCCCAAGCACGGCTTCGCCCAGTCTGATGCCTGGTTCAACGACGCCCTCGCCCTGTTCAAGGAGGCGGGCATCGCCGTGCCGCGCGTCACGGCCGGCAACAGCCCCGACATGTGGACGCCCGGCGGCGGCCCGGTCACCGAGCGCCGCCCCGGCACCTATATCTACTATGACCGCATGCAGGTGCGCGACCAGGTGGCGAGCGTCGACGATTGCGCGCTCACCGTGCTGGCCACCGTAGTCAGCCGCCCCACCGGCACCCGCGTCGTTATCGATGCCGGCTCCAAGTCGCTGGCTTATGACCCGGTGGCGGGCGACCTGTCACTCGGCCATGGCCTCGTCATGGGCACCGAGCTCGTCGTGAAGTCGCTCTCCGAGGAGCACGGCGTCATCGAAATGCCGGTGGCGTCCGACTGGCCGCGTGTCGGTGATCGCCTGCGCATCATTCCCAACCATGTCTGCGTGGTGTCGAACCTCTTCGATTCCGTGACCCTGATCTCGGGCGACGAGGTCAAGGATACCCTCCCTGTTGCGAGCCGTGGCCGAACCGACTAGCACTGTGGCCGGGCGAGGAGTGGTATCATAATGGTCTCTGAATGGTGTGAGGGCGTCTCGCTCTCGAGCGAGCTGTTTCCCGATGGCGAAGCGCGCTATCGCATCACCCTCTCCAATCGGGGCACCACCACGCTGGGCGGCTTCCGCCTCGGCTTCTCCGGCCCCGGCCGCATCTCCGCCGGCTCTCCGGTGATCAATGGCAGCTTCGTCACCCAGCTCTCGAACTATACCGAGATCGCCCCGCCCCCCGGCTTCACCCTGCCGCCGGGGGCGGATTGGCATGTCGAGTTCGAAAGCCTCGATCACCCCATTCGGCACTGGACCGACGGCGCAACCACCGGCTTCCTGATCCTCGCCGACGGCACCACCCGCTCGCTGCCGACGACTCCGACCAGGCTCTACCAGCTCGACACGCCGCCCAAACGCGGCACGGCGCGCTACCCGGTTCCGGCCACGCCGCCGGTGCCGGTCTCGATCATCCCCTGGCCGCAATCGGTTGAAGTGCATGGCCGCCGCACCGCCCCCTTCGGCCTGGCGTTGAGCGCTAATGGTGCAGCGGAAGCGCAGGCGGCGATCGATGGCTTCGCATCCCTCACCGCGACGCTCTTCCCCGGCGAAGGTCTCTGCCGCGCTGCCCATGAGGGCGGCTACGCCGTCGAGCTGGTCTCAGGCCCGGGTGGCAGGGAAGGCTACGCCATCGACTTCAGGCCCGAGGGCGCGCGCATCACCGCCGAAACCCGCACCGGCTTCCTCTATGGCCTTGTGACCTTGGGCCAGATGCTGCGCGGCGCCCGCGGCAAGCTCCTCGCATTCAACTTCCCCACCGCCGGCCGCATCGAGGACGCCCCGAAATACCGCTGGCGCGGATGCCACCTCGACGTGGCGCGCCGCTTCTATTCGAGTGACGACGTTCGCCGCTTCGTGGCGCTGCTCGCCTGGAACAAGCTCAACGTCCTCCACTGGCACCTCAGCGACGACGAGGCGTGGCGCGTCGAGATCGATGCCTATCCGGCGCTGGTCGAGAAGGCGGCGTGGAACGGCTACGGCCTTCCCATCCCGCCGCTGCTCGGCTCGGGCCCGGAGCGCACCGGCGGCTACTACTCCAAGGCGGATATCCGCGACATCGTCGCCTTCGCAGGCCAGGTCGGCGTCGATGTCGTGCCCGAAATCGACGTGCCGGGCCACTGCTACGCCCTGCTTCAGGCCATCCCGCAGCTGCGCGACCCGGGCGAGAACGGCCTCTATCACTCCATCCAGAGCTTCCCCAACAACTGCCTCAATCCCGGCGTCGAGGCCACCTACGGCGTCGTCGAGACCATTTTCAGCGAAATGGTCGATCTTTTCCCCTCGCGCTATTTCCATGTCGGCGCCGACGAGGTGCCGCACGATGCCTGGCAGACCTCGCCCGCAGCCCGCGTCCTCGGCGCCCGGCTCGGCATCGAGGGCACGTCGGCGCTGCAGGCCCATTTCCTCCAGCGCGTCCAGGCCTTCCTCTCCGCCAAGGGCAAGATCACCGGCGCCTGGGAGGAAGCCGCTCTCGGAGGCGGCATCGACAAGACCCACAGCTACCTTGTGGGCTGGAAGGACAAGGCCATCAGCCGGAGGCTCGCGTCCGAGGGCTACGACGTCGTCGTCGCCCCCGCGCAGGCCTATTACCTGGACATGGCCAATGGCGAGGCGTTTTACGAGCCGGGGGCCGCCTGGGCTGGCTGGTCTTCGCCGGAAACCACCTACGCCTTCGAACCCTCGGAGGGCTGGAGCGAGGCCGAGAAGGCCCACCTCATGGGCATCCAGGGCTGCATCTGGAGTGAGCCGATGACCGAGCGCGCCGTGTTCGACCGCCTCGTCTTCCCGCGCCTTTCGGCCATCGCCGAAACAGCGTGGAGCACCGATCGCGATTTCGCCCGCTTCACGGCGCTGGTGGGGCTCATACCCAACATGTATGGCAACTACGAGGACGCATGATGGCCAAGACCGGAGATCTTCTCGTCCGCCTCTACGACCTGCCGGATTCGCCCGCCGAAGCCCGCGTCGCCGCGGCCGGCATCAGCATCCGTCGCGCCCTTCCGCCCGAGCGGTACATGGTGCGCGACTGGATCCTCGAGCGTTTCAGCCCCTACTGGGGCGGCGAGGCCGAAATGGCGCTCAGCAATCTGCCCACCACCATCTGGCTCGCCCTCAAGGAAGGGCAACTGGTCGGCTTTGCCTGCCACGATGCCAGCGCAAAGGGCTTCTTCGGCCCCACCGGCGTCGATGAATCGATGCGCGGGCAGGGCGTTGGCGAAGCGCTGCTGTTTGCCACCCTGCGCGGCATGCGCGAGGCCGGCTACGCTTACGCGATCATCGGCGACCCCGGGCCGGTCGAATTCTACCAGAAACGGCTCGACGCTATGCTGATCCCCAAGTCGACGCCGGGCATATACAGGGGCATGCTCAGGCCGCCGGCCAAGATCTGAGCAGACCCTTACGGTTAAACCGGTATTTACTGCAGCGCTTTACTTTAACTCGGGCAATTCCGCCCAGGACGGGCTTTTCGGGTAGACGCGACCTGCGCCCTGGCCGGAGAGCGTCGGCCTTCGAGTATGGACGCCTCGACTTGTCCACGCGCCGCAGCACATCTTCCGGGCAGAACGCTCCGTCGGACGGGCAGGGCCTCGAGCGCCAGCTCCGCCTCGCCAGGGCCCGCAACCATACGCTGCAGCTGCGCCTGCGCGCCGTCGCCGACAATCTCGGCCACGGCCTCTCGCTCTACGACAGGCATGGGCATCTCGTGGTCTGCAACCAGCAGTTCCTCGATATCTATCGCCTGCCGCCCGAGCTGGGTAAGGCCGGCACCAGCTTCCGCCGCATCCTCGAGGCGCGGGTGCGCAACAACACGCATGTCGGCACCGATGGCCCCGGCTATGTCGAGGGTCGCGTCGCCGCCGTGCGCGAACATCGTCCCATGGGCGGTATCCACCGGCTGAACTCGGGCCAGGTCATCTCGATGACGCACCAGCCCATGGCCGATGGCGGCTGGGTTTCGACCCACCGCGACGTCACCGAACTGTTCAACATGCAGGCCGAGCTCACCCACCTCGCCTACCACGATCCGCTCACTGGCCTGCCCAACCGCACCCTCTTCTATCAGCGCATCGCCCACGCCTTTGACAGCCTGGGCGAAACCGGCGGCTTTGCCGTGCTCTGCCTCGATCTCGACGGCTTCAAGCCGATCAACGACTTGCACGGCCACGCCACCGGCGATGCACTGCTGCGCCAGTTCGCGTCGCGCCTCACCCGGGCGTTGGGTGCCGGCGACACGGCGGCCCGCATGGGCGGGGACGAGTTCGCTATTCTCCATGGCGGCGACGANGAGAGCGCNCTCGACCTCGCCCACAGGCTNGCCGAGATCTGCCAGCAGCCCTTCGATTTCGACGGCGAGGTGGTGAGCATCGCGGTCGGTATCGGCATCGCCCACGCACCGGTGGACGGCGCCGACACCGATGCGCTGCTCCACAGCGCCGATCTTGCGCTCTACTCCGCCAAGCGCGGCGGACGCGGCGGAATCCGCGCCTACGCCCCCGACCTCGACAGCGAGGCGGCCGACCGGCGCCGGCTCGAGGCCGAGCTTCGTCGTGCCATCGAGAATGGGGAGTTCGAGCTGTACTACCAGCCCATCCTTGACCTGCGCGGCGGCAGCTTTGCCGGTTTCGAGGCCCTGATCCGCTGGGAGCATCCCGAGCGCGGTCGCGTCTCGCCCGCCGAGTTCATCCCGGTGGCCGAGGAGTCAGGCCTCATCGTCATGATCGGCGAGTGGGCCCTGCGCGAGGCCTTTGCCGAGGCCGCCCGCTGGCCGGCCGAGCTGCGCGTCGCCGTCAACGTCTCCACCATCCAGCTGCGCCGCGGCAACCTCGTGGCGACGGTGATGAACGCACTCGCCCAGTCCGGCCTTGCGCCCTGCCGCGCCGAAATCGAGATCACCGAAAGCGTGTTCCTCGAGCAATCCGAGCAGAGCCTCGAGGCGCTGCGGCAGCTGCGCGCCCTCGGCGTCCGCATCGCGCTCGACGATTTCGGCACCGGCTTTTCGGCGCTGAGCTACCTGCTCGCCTTCCCCTTCGACAAACTGAAGATCGACGGCAGTTTCGTGCGTGCTCTCGAAACGTCCGACGGAGCCGCCACCATCGTTTCCGCCGTCGCCGATATCGGCGCGCGCCTGGGCATGTCGACCACCGCGGAGGGCATCGAGACGCCCGAGCAGCTCCGCGCCGTCCACGCCGCAGGCTACGCCGAGGCTCAGGGCTATCTCATCTCGCGTCCGCTGACGCGCAAATCCATCCGCGCCATGCTCCACGCCCAGTACGACACCATGCCGGAGGCACCAGTCTCCGAGCGCGAGGCGAGCTGAGGGCAAGAGAAAAGGCGGGGATCGCTCCCCGCCTTCGTCATTCGCTTCAAGCCGAAGCTTACTTAAGCGCGTCGGTGATCACCGTGGTGTAGGCGCCTTCCGGAGCCTTCGAGATGATTTTCTGGTCGACCAGCGCCTTGATGGTGCGCTCGTAGGCGGCCATGTCGAGGGCCGGATCGTTGGGGTCGACGAGCTTGGTCACCTCACCCACCATGTAGCGCTGGTGCGCCAGCTCGGCGGCACCGGTATCGTCGGAATCGACTACGATCTGCGCGGCCTCATCGGGGTTCTCGAGTGCGTAGCCCCAACCCTTCATCGAGGCTTTCACGAAGCGGGTGTAGGCGTCGACCCTGGCGGGATCCTGCAGGGTCGGCTCCATCACGTAGAGGCCGTCCTCGAGCAGGTCGTTGCCCATCTCGGTGTAGTTGAAGATGGTCAGGTTGTCGGGGCCGTAGCCGGCGTCGAGCGCCTGGCCGTACTCGTTGTAGGTCATCACCGAGATGCAGTCGGCCTGCTTCTGGATCATCGGCTGGATGTCGAAGCTCTGCTGCAGCACCTTCACGTCGCCGCCCTCGGCGGTGGAGAGGCCTTCCTTGTTCATCCAGGCGAAGAACGGATACTCATTGCCGAAGAACCAGACGCCCAGCGTCTTGCCCTTGAAGTCGGCGACGGAGTTGATGTTGTTCTCCTTGGGGCAGATAAGCATCAGGCCGGAGCGCTTGAACGGCTGCGCGATGTTTACCAGCGGCACGCCCTTGTCACGGGCGGCCGCGGCGCCCCCCATCCAGTCCACGATGATGTCGGCGCCGCCACCGGCGATCACCTGCTCCGGCGCCACGTTCGGGCCGCCCGGCAGGATGGTCACGTCGAGGTTCTCTTCGGTATAGAACCCCTTGGCCTTGGCGACGAGATAGCCGGCGAACTGCGCCTGGGTCACCCACTTGAGCTGCAGCGTGAGCTTGTCCTGCGCCATCGCAGCGGTCGCGGTAAGCGCCATCGCGCCCGCGGCCAGTGCCATCACAAACTTCTTCATTGTCGTTCCCTATCCCCTGTTTCGCCCGGCCACCGCGGCCAGGCGGACGTCATGTCCGGCTACCCTGCCGGGCGGACGCTAGGTCCGCCCACCTCGGATCGACGGATGCCAGAAGGTCACCGCGCGCTCGATGAGTGCGATGACCCCGTAGAAGGCAGATCCCGCAACCGCCGCCACGGCGATCTCTGCCCAGACCAGGTCGATGTTCAGTTTGCCGACCTCGGTCGATATCCGGAAACCCATTCCCACTATGGGCGTCCCGAAAAACTCAGCGACGATTGCGCCGATCAGCGCCAGAGTCGAGTTGATCTTCAGTGCGTTGAAGATGAAGGGCGCGGCCGCCGGCAGGCGTAGCTTGAACAGCGTCTCCCAGTAGCTGGCTGCATAGGTGCGCATCAGGTCGCGCTCGATGGACGAGCTGGCATTGAGCCCCGCCACCGTGTTCACCAGCATGGGGAAAAAGGTCATTGCCACGACGACGGCGGCCTTGGACGGCCAGTCGAAGCCGAACCACATCACCATGATCGGGGCAATGCCGATGATGGGCAGCGCCGAAACGAAGTTGCCGATCGGTAGCAGCCCCCGCTTCAGGAAGGGCGAGCGGTCGACGAGGATGGCGACGACGAAGCCAGCGCTGCAGCCGAGCGCGAAGCCGGCAAGCACAGCCTTGAACGTCTGGACGAAGTCCGCCGTCAGCGTCGGCACCGAGGCGGTGAGCCGCTCCCAGATCATGCTTGGCGCCGGCAGCAGCACCTGCGGCACGTTGGCCCCTCGGGTGACGACCTCCCATGCGAACAGCAGCGAAAGGCCGAACACTACCGGGATGACGATGCCGAGCGCATCCGGCATGGCCTTGGCCCGGATCGCCTGCGCCAGCCGTTCCACGAAAAGCCAGGCAAAGAGCCAGCAGGCAACGAGCGCCAGCCAGAACCACAGCGGTTCCACATCGAATAGCTCGAGCCCGTCGAGCAGCGCCCACGCGCCGAAAGCGGCCACCGCGCCGTCGATCCACAGCGACACCGGCGTGAAGAACCGCGCCACGGTGAGCAACCCGGCCACGCCGAAGATGAGGAGCGGCACGGAAATGCCGCCCGCCAGCCCGAGCAGCAGCGTCAGCGCCGAAACGAGCGCCGCTGCGACGGCGAGGATCCTCTGTAGCCGGCTCATGCCCGCACCCCCATCCGCCGGTTGGCGAGCCTTTCGCCCCAGCCCACAAGCATGACGAGGATGGCGGCGAGCGCAGCGGCGATGAACAGGGCGGCCCAGATCTGGATCGTCTGCCCGTTGTAGGAGCCGGTGAGCAGCCGTACGCCAAGCCCGCCGCCGGCACTGTTGGAAAGCTCGCCCACCACCGCGCCGATCAGCGAGATGGCGATGCCTACCTTCATCGAGGCAAAGAGGATCGGCACCGAGGCCGGCCAGCGCAGCTTCATGAACACCTGCAGCGGCGAGGCATTGTAGGTGCGCATCAGGTCGAGCTGGATCGGTTCAGGCGTCCGCAGCCCCTTCACCATGCCGACCACCACCGGGAAGAAGCTCAGATACATCGAGATCAGCGCCTTGGGCAGCAGGCCAGTGACGCCGACGGCGCCCAGCCCCACCACCACCATCGGCGCGATGGCGAGGATCGGCACCGTCTGGCTCGCGATGATCCACGGCATCAGCGAGCGGTCCGAGGCGTTGTTGTGGACGATGATCACCGCCAGCAGCACGCCCAGTGCCGTGCCGAGCGCAAATCCCAGCAGCGTCGCCCCCAGCGTAATGCTCGCGTGGAAGGCCAGCGAGCGCGGCGCGGTAATGGCCGCCCCGAACAATCCGTTCCAGATGGCGCCGATCACCTGATGCGGCGCCGGCAGCACCGGCTTGTCCTGCGCATAGGTCTGCGCCACGAACTCGAACAACGGCACGTCGGTCAGTCCAGCGCGCGTGTTGAGCGTCGTCTGCCACGGCGCGTTCATCACGGCCGCCATCACGTACCAGAACAGCACGATGGCCAGCAGGACGATCAGCACCGGAACCGTCTTGCCCTCGAGGAGCCCCCGCATCAGCCTATTCCTCGTACGAGTGGCCGGCGCGCAGGCCGTCGCGGACGCGGGCAGCGAGCGCCAGGAACTCCGGCGTCTCGCGGATTTCGAGCGGGCGTTCGCCGCGGGGCAGGGGGCTGTCGATCACGTCGGTGACCCGGCCCGGCCGCGGGCTCATCACCACGATCTTGGTCGAGAGGTAGACCGCCTCGGGGATCGAGTGGGTGACGAAGGCGATGGTCTTCCCCGTCGCCGCCCAGAGCTTCAGCAGCTCCGAGTTGAGGTGGTCGCGCACGATCTCGTCGAGCGCCCCGAAGGGCTCGTCCATCAGCAGCAGGTCGGCATCGAAGGCCAGCGCGCGGGCAATCGAGGCGCGTTGCTGCATGCCGCCCGAAAGCTGCCACGGGAATTTCTTCTCGAAGCCGGTGAGGTTCACCAGCTCCAGCGCCTTCTTCACCCGCGCCGCGCTGTCGCTGTAGCCCATGATTTCGAGCGGCAGCGCCACGTTGCGGTCGATGGTGCGCCACGGCAGCAGCGCCGGCGCCTGGAACACATAGCCGTAGGAGCGGTTGACCCGCGCGTCCGCAGGCGAGGTGCCATTGACCGTGATGGTGCCTGAAGTCGGTTGCTCGAGGTCGGCGATCACCCGGAGGAATGTCGTCTTGCCGCAGCCCGAAGGGCCGATGAACGAGACGAACTCGCCCCTGTTGATGTCGAGATTGACATCGGACAG
>JGI12420J12819_1001374_pt1 | contig 10174 bp, 9 predicted proteins | sample Passage237A_FD_12819 | JGI IMG/M metagenome (IMG submission 12819) | reverse complement strand
GCCGTCATCTGGGCGAGCTACGCGATGGCGATCGGCATCTGGGCCGCCTCGCTCATCGACAACCTGCTGCTGTCGATCGTCGTTGGCGTTGTTGGCGGCATCGCGCTCGGTTGGCTCATCGATCGCATCCTCGCGAAGCTCGGCGTGAGCGTCCCAGAGGACGACGAGCCTGGGCCCCAAGCCGCGCAGTCCGGGGACTAGCCCGGCTTAGACTCGCGGCATGGCCGATGAACTGACCGGCACCGATGCCGTGGTCTCCTGGGAGACCGCCCGCGAGGCGAACCTCGCTAACTGGAACGATCGCGTCGAGATCCACACCAGCGGCGGCTATGACCTCGATTCCTACCGCCGCGACCCCGCGCATCTTTCGCAGGTGGTGCGGGTGGACCTTGAGGCCCTGCGCCGCTTTCTGCCCGACGCTGTGGCAGGTCTCGACGTCTGTCACCTGCAGTGCCACATCGGCACCGACACGGTCTCGTTGGCGCGAGCCGGGGCCCGCGTGGTGGGGGTGGACTTCTCGCGGCCTGCGCTCGACGCGGCGGCCGCGCTCGCGGCGGACATCGGCGTCGAGGCGGAGTGGGTGCACACGGACGTCCTTGACGCTCGCGCCGCGGTGACCGAGCAGCTTGGCGCGGATCGCACCTTCGACCTCGTCTACACGAGCATCGGCACTGTCGGCTGGCTCAAGGACCTGGACCGCTGGGCGGCGCAGATTGAGGGGCTGTTGCGGCCGGGCGGCCTGTTCTACATCCGCGACGGCCACCCCGCGATGTATGGCCTCGACGAGAACCGCGAAGAGCTCGTGACCGTCTATCGGTACTTCGACACGGGCGAGGCCCAGGTGTGGGACGAGGAAGAGACGTACGCGGGAGAGGGCAAGCTCACCAACACCCGCACCTACGAGTTCCCGCACCCGTTCCGCGAGCTCCTTCCTGCGGTGCTCGGCGCGGGCCTTGAGATCATCGGCTTCGACGAGGGCAAGACTCTGCCGTGGCGGTTCTCTGAGTTCATGGTGGAGGGCGAAGACGGCGACTTCGAGCTTCCCGCACATCAGCGCGAGTTGATTCCGCTGACATTTACGCTCGTCGCGCGCAAGCGCTGAAGGGCCGACGCCCGAGCCGTTTCGCCTTTGGTTCTAGCGACAGGCGCCTCCAGGGCAAGGTGCTCTCGGTTTGCGACCGGGCCTGCGGATCCCTTGCTTTGACCCACGCGGGGCCAATATAAACAAACCGGCATGAACGCCGCGACGCGTCCAGCCGACGTCGCAAGAAACGCGGGATCGCTACTGGTTAGCGCAGGCCCCAGCCATTCGTCAGTGCCTTGAAGATCACGGGTTCCCGACCAGCTCAGACGAGACGCCAAAGGAGTTGCGTGTGCTGGCGCTGCGGGTGTTGGACGAGTCCGGCGGCGAGACCAACTGCGTCGACTAGCCGGTGACCTACAACTTCCTCAGCGACACCGACTCGATCGAGTGGTCCGCGCCCTTGCGCAGGATGATGTGGGCGCGAGAGCGCGTAGGCGCAATGTTGCGCACCAGGTTGGGAGCGTTGATCGTGTCCCAGATCTGTCCCGCGCGAGCCACCGCGGCTTCGTCGCTCAGCGACGCGTACGTGTGGAAGTAGGAGTCCGGGCGGGAGAACGCGGTGCGTCGCAGCTCGAGGAACCGCTCGATGTACCAGCGGCGCACATCCTCGGGGTCGGCGTCCACGTAGATCGACACATCGAAGTAGTCGCTTACCGCGTGACTGAAGCCGCCCTCCGTGCGCCGGTACGGAGGGGCGAGCACATTGAGACCTTCAATGATGAGAACGTCGGGTCGGCGCACAGTGATGACAGCGTCGGGCACGATGTCATAGGTGATGTGTGAATAGACGGGCGCGGTGACCTCGTCGGCGCCGGACTTCACTTCCCAGATGAAGGAGCGCAGGGCGCGCCGGTCGTAGGACTCGGGGAAGCCTTTGCGCTGGAGCAGCCCGCGTTCCTCGAGCACGGCATTGGGGTACAGGAAGCCGTCCGTGGTCACGAGCTCCACGCGCGGGGAGCCGGGCCAGCGCGCCATGAGTTCGCGCAGCACTCGCGCCGTCGTGGACTTTCCCACCGCTACCGAGCCGGCGATGCCGATGACGAAGGGCGTGCGCGACGCGCGCTCGCCAAGGAACTCGCTGGTCGCGTCGTGAAGACGCCCCGTGGCCTCTGAGTACAGATCGAGCAGTCGCGACAGCGGCCGGTAGATGGTGTCCACCTCGACCAGGTCGATGGGGTCGCCAAGGCCGCGAACGCGAGCGATGTCCTCTTCCGTGAGGGGCAGGGGCGTCGATGCGGCGAGCGCGGCCCACTGCTCGCGACCGAGCGTAAGGAACGGTGTCTGGGGTCGCTCGCTCACCGCACCATTGTGGCGCACCGCGCGCTGTGACCGGTGCCAGCAGGGTGTTCGCGCGCCGGGAACTAGACTGGACCGCATGTGCGGAATCGTCGGATACGTCGGGTCTGGCGCTGCCAGCGCACGTCCTGAGGGCGTGGTCATGGAAGGGCTGTCGCGGCTCGAGTATCGCGGATACGACTCCGCTGGCATCGCTGTGGTGACCGACAACGAGGAGCGCCTCGATGTCGCCAAGCGCGCGGGCAAGCTCGTGAACCTTGCGAAGGCGCTTGCGGACAACCCCCTGCGTGAGGGCACTGCCGCGATCGGTCACACGCGCTGGGCCACGCACGGCGCCCCCACGGACGCGAACGCACACCCGCACCTCGCCGCCGGTGGTCGCATCGCGATCATCCACAACGGCATCATCGAGAACTTCGCCACGCTGCGCGCCGAGCTCCAGGCAGAGGGCATCATCTTCCAGTCGGAGACGGACACCGAGGTGGCGGGCCACCTGCTCGCTCGCGAGGTGGAAAACGGCAAGAGCCTGACCGACGCTATGCGAACCATCGTGCGCAGGCTTGAGGGCGCCTTCACTCTCCTTGCGGTCGACGCACGCGAGCCGCACGTCGTCGTGGGAGCCCGCCGCAACAGCCCGCTCGTGGTGGGCCTTGGCGAAGGGGAGAACTTCCTCGCGAGTGACGTCGTGGCGTTCATCGCGCACACGCGCGAGGCGCTCGAGCTGGGCCAGGACGAAGTTGTGGAGATCACCCCGGACGCGGTGGTGGTCACTGACGCGAACGGCGATGTCGTGGAGCGCGAGCCGTATCACGTGGACTGGGATGCGGAGGCTGCGCAGAAGGGCGGCTTCGCGACCTTCATGGAGAAGGAGATCTTCGAGGAGCCCGCGGCCGTCGCTGACACCCTCCGCGGTCGCATCGACGAGCGCGGCAAGCTGCATCTCGATGCGGGCATGATCGACGACTCCGTGCTCAACGCCGTCGACAAGATCGTCATCATCGCGTGCGGCACCGCGGCCTACGCCGGCATGGTGGCCAAGTACGCGATCGAGCACTGGACCCGCATTCCCGTCGAGGTGGAGCTCGCCCACGAGTTCCGTTACCGCGACCCCGTCGTCAACATCCGCACGCTGGTCGTGGCCATCAGCCAGTCCGGCGAGACGATGGACACGATCATGGCGGTGCGCCACGCCCAGCAGCAGGGCGCCAACGTGGTCGCTATCGTCAACGCCCAGGGCTCGACGATCGCCCGCGAGGCGGACGCCGTTCTCTACACTCGCGCCGGGCCGGAGATCGCGGTTGCCTCGACCAAGGCCTTCGTCGCGCAGATCACCGCGTCGTACCTGCTTGGCATCTACCTGGCGGAGTTGCGCGGCAACAAGTTCCCGGACGAGATCGCCGCGCTGCTCGCCCACCTCGACGACATCCCGGCGAAGATTCAGTGGATCATCGACTCGTCGGAGACCGTGCGCGCGGTGGCGAAGAGCCTCGCCAATGAGCGCACCGTGCTGTTCCTTGGCCGCCACGTGGGCTACCCCATCGCCATGGAGGGCGCGCTCAAGCTCAAGGAGCTTGCGTACATCCACGCAGAGGGCTTCGCCGCAGGTGAACTCAAGCATGGCCCCATCGCGCTCGTCGAAGAGGGACAGCCGGTGGTGATCGTGCTGCCAAGCCCGCGCGGACGAGAGTCGCTGCACTCCAAGGTCGTGAGCAACGTCCAGGAGGTTCGTGCTCGCGGCGCCCGCACTTTCGTCATCGCGGAAGAGGGCGACACGGTTGCTGCGGAATATGCGGAGCAGGTCTTCTACGTCCCCAAGGCGCCGGTGCTTATGCAGCCGCTGCTCGCGGTGGTGCCGCTTCACCTGTTCGCTCTCGAGCTCGCGACGGCCAAGGGCCACGACGTGGACCAGCCGCGCAATCTCGCCAAGTCTGTGACGGTGGAATAGCCAGTGGCGATCCTCGGGCTCGGCATCGACGTAGTGGCCATCAGCCGCTTCGAAGAGGCGACCGAACGCTCTCCGGGCTTCATCGAGCGCGTCTTCACCGAGTCGGAGCGCGACCGCTCGGTCGCGAAGCCTTGCCGCCCGCTGGGCCGCCAAGGAGGCGCTAGCGAAAGCGCTCGGAAGCCCTGGCGGGCTCGTGTGGCACGACGCAGAAGTGGTGAGCGAAGCGTCGGGCCGCCCCACACTGGTGGTGAGGGGAACTGTCGCCGCCCGGGCCGCGGAACTGGGGATCACCTCGTTCCATCTATCGCTATCGCACGACGCGGGGATCGCCTCCGCGGTCGTGATTGGGGAGGGGCCATGAGCCGCCTAGCGGTTCGCATTGACTACAGCGCGATCACCGACAACGTGGTGACGCTCAAGAAGCGCGCCCCGGGTGCGGCGCTCATGGCCGTCGTGAAGTCGGATGCCTACGGTCACGGGCTCGTGGAGGCCGCCAAGGCCGCGCGAGCAGGCGGTGCCGAGTGGCTCGGCGTCGCCCAGCCCGATGAGGCGATCGAGCTGCGCATCGCGGGCGACACCGGCCCCATCCTCACGTGGCTCTACGGCGTGGAGGTTCCTGCTCAGGAGCTCATTGCCGCGAATGTCGACCTGTCCGTCTCATCGCCGGATGTGCTTGGCGTGATCGTCTCCGCCGCTCGCGAGAACCGCTCCGTGGCGCGCATCCACCTGTGCGTCGACACGGGGCTTGGGCGCGAGGGCTGCTCGCCCGCGGCGCTCGACGGACTCATGGGACTCATTGCCGCGGCGCAGCGAGAGGGGCTCGTGAAGCTCGTGGGCATCTGGTCGCACTTCGCGTGGGCGGATCAGCCGGGCCATGCGACCATCGAGGCGCAGGCGGAGGTGTTCCGCTCTGCTGCGGTGCGACTCGAGGAGCACGGTCTCGAGGTGGAGGTGCGCCACATCGCGAACTCCGCTGCGACGCTCACCCGCCCGGACCTGCACTTCGATTTGGTGCGCCCCGGCATCGCCGTGTATGGCCTCCCTCCCGTCGAGGACCCTGACGGCAACGACTGGGGACTGCGTCCCGCGATGTCCGTCACCTCTGAACTGGTGCTCGTGAAGGACGTTCCTGCGGGTCAGGGCGTGAGTTACGGCCACGAGTACGTCACCCCCATTCCCACGACCCTTGGACTTGTCGCGGCGGGCTATGGCGACGGCATCATCCGCGCCGCGGGCAACTCCGCCGAGGTGGAGATCCGCGGCCGCCGCTACACCATCGCGGGTCGCGTGTGCATGGATCAGTTCGTCGTGGACCTTGGCCCCGTCACCGAATGCGTGGTGGGAGACACGGTCACGCTCATCGGTCCAGGTGGCCCCTCCGCCCGGGATTGGGCCGACGCTGTGGGAACCATTGACTACGAGGTGATCTGCCGCTTTGGCGGGCTGAGGCCAAAGGTGTCAGCGTGAGCATTGTGGTGAGGGACGCGGAGGCGATGCGCGCCTTCGCGAAGGACGTGGTGGCTCCGGTTGTGCGGCCCGGCGATCTGCTGCTCTTGAGCGGCGACCTGGGCGCGGGCAAGACGACGTTCACGCAGGGGCTTGGCGAGGCGCTTGGCGTGCGCGGGCCCGTCGCGAGCCCCACATTCATCATCGCCCGCACGCATCCCAGCCTCGTTGACGGCCCTGCGCTGATCCATGTGGACGCGTACCGCCTTGGCTCGTTGGCGGAACTTGACGACCTTGACCTCGATGCGACTCTTGAGGACTCCGTGACCGTCGTGGAGTGGGGAGAGGACAAGGCGGAGGCGCTCGCGGACGATCGCCTGCTCATCCGCATCGAGCGAGAGCGCGGCGGAGACTTCGATCCTGAGAATCCTGACGGCGGCGACCGCATCGTGACGCTCATCGGCCACGGTGAGCGCTGGGCCGGCATTGACCTTGGCGAGGCCGCGGAGGTGGCGCAGTGATCCTCACCATCGACACCTCGGGAGCGATCTTGGTCGCGGCCGTCGAGGGCGCGACCGTCATCTCCGAGCGCACCGAGTTCGCCCCGCGCGGCCACGCCGAGCTGCTTGCCGGCATGGTCAAGGAGGTGCTCGACGACGCGCGCGAGCGTCCCGAGCGCATTGTGGTGGGCACCGGGCCCGCCACCTTCACGGGGCTGCGCGTGGGCCTCGTCACCGCTCGCACCCTTGGCTTTGCATGGGGCGTGCCCGTCGAGGGAGTGTGCTCTCTCGACGCGATCGGCGCCGTCCACGGCACATGCACCGTCGTGACGGACGCTCGGCGCAGAGAGGTCTACTGGGCCCGCTACGAAGACGGGCTGCGCGTGGACGGCCCCGCCGTGTGCGCTCCCGCCGACGTCCCCGTCGCCGGCGACGTGTTCGGCCGCGGGGGACCGCTCTACCCTGACGTCTTCGCGAACGCGACCGCCGCCGACCCCACCCCGCTGGGACTGGTGAAGGCGGCGGAAGCCGCGAGAGCGTCGGGCAGTGACATGGCAACTGAGCCGCTGTACCTCAGGCGACCCGACGTGCATGGGGTGCCGGGAGCGTGATCACGCTGCGGGACCTCACCGAGGCGGACCTGACGTGGGTTGCCGAACGTGAGGTGGAGATCTTTGGCCCGGCCGCATGGTCCGAGTCGCTCATTCGCGACGACTGGGCGTACGGCGGGAAGCGCTACAGGGGCGCGGAGCTTGACGGTGAACTCGTGGGGTACGCGGTCTACGGCTTCGACGGCGACGCGTTCAACCTCATGAACATCGCCGTGGTGCCACGTGCGCGACGTGCCGGCGTTGGCCGGGCGCTCATGGAGGACTTCCTTGCGGAGGCGGCGGCCGTGGGTGCTCCCGATGCGTGGCTCGAGGTGTCCGTCGAGAACCCCGCGGCGCTGGCGCTGTACCGGGCGTACGGGTTCGAGGACGTGCGGATCCGCCCGCGCTACTACCAGCCGGAGGACCACGACGCCCTGGTCATGCGCCGCCGCATGCCCCCGCCACGCCCTGCGTCCGCACGGCAAATCGCGGAGGTGGAGGGTTCGTGAACGTGAAGGTCCAGGTGTACCGCTGGCCGGCATCGCGCCGCGCGGATTTGCCGTGCGGACGCAGGGGCTCGTGGGTGTGGATGACGAATAGGGTTGGCTGATGCTGGTACTGGGAATCGAATCGACGTGCGACGAGACGGGTGTGGCGCTCGTGCGCGGCACGGAGCTCATCGCTGACGTCACCGCGTCGTCGATGGACGAGCACGCCCGCTTTGGCGGCATCGTGCCGGAGGTGGCCTCTCGAGCGCACCTCGAGGCGTTCGTTCCCACGCTCGAGGAGGCGCTGTCGCGTTCCGAGGTGGCGCTGGGCGACGTGGACGCGATCGCCGTCGCGTCCGGCCCCGGACTGGTGGGCTCGCTCACCGTTGGCGTCTCCGCAGCCAAGGCGCTGTCCCTCGCGCTGAACAAGCCGCTCTACGGCGTGAATCACGTGATCGGCCACGCCGTCGTCGATGAGTTGGTGCACGGCGAGTTCCCCGACCGCACCATGGCGCTCGTCGTAAGCGGCGGCCACACCTCGCTGCTGCTCATCGACGACATCGCCACGGGAGTCACGGAGCTCGGCCACACCCTCGACGACGCCGCGGGCGAGGCGTTCGACAAGGTGGGTCGCCTGTTGGGCCTGCCGTACCCCGGGGGCCCGCACATCGACCGTCTCGCTCGCGAAGGCGACCCCGAGTCGATCCGCTTCCCGCGCGCCCTCACCGCCCCCCCTTTCTCCTTCAGTGGCCTCAAGACCGCGGTCGCCCGCTGGGTGGAGAACTGCCGCGACAGCGGTCGAGAGGTGCCGGTGGCCGACGTTGCGGCAAGTTTCGCAGCCGCCGTCGCCGACGTGCTGGTCGCCAAGACCCTTCACGCGTGCCAGGAGCACGGGGTCGAGACGCTCGTGATCGGCGGAGGATTCAGTGCCAACTCGCAGCTGCGAGAGCTTGCGCAGGCGCGTGGAGAGGCCGCAGGAATCGATGTGCGCATCCCGCCCATCCGCTACTGCACGGACAACGGCGCGATGATCGCTGCGCTGGGATCCGCCCTGGTGCGCCGCGATGTGCGCCCGTCCCCGCTGAACCTGGGGGTGGACTCTTCCATGCCATTGGGTACCGTGTTCGCATGAAAGGCGCCGTTGCCGTGGGGTTGGTCATTCTCCTGGCGGCAGTGGGCGCGGGCTGGTACGTGATGTCCCTCGTCGAGGACGCACCCACCCCAAACCCAGGCGTCAGCGATCCGGCGAGCACAGCGTCGGGCACCGCGAGCCCCTCCCCAAGCCCCACCCCGGACGCGTGGGAGGAAGCGCTCGAGCTTGCTGCCTCGCTGTCGGTTGAGCAGGCCGCGGGAAGCGTCATCATGCCGGACATCTCCAGCGATGGACCCCAGGCCGCGGCGAAGCTCGTGAAGTCGCGGCACCTTGCCGGCGTGCTCATCATGGGCGGCGCGGTGAACAGCGAAGCGGACGTCAAAGCGCTCACCGAGGCGCTTGCTCAAGCGGACCCTGACCGCGGCTGGCCCATCATGATCGCGACGGACCAAGAGGGCGGGATCGTGCAGCGCCTGCAGCCGGTGCTCGGCTACACGAGCGCTTTCATGGCCGCGGGCGCCAACGGCGACGANCAGNAGATTCGCGANTATTACGCGGGCCTCGGCGCCGAGATGGCCGAGCTGGGCTTCACGATGGACATGGCGCCGGTCGCCGACGTCACGCTCGGCACCAAAGACCCCACCATTCGCACGCGCGCGGCAAGTTCGCGGCCCGACGCTGTGGCCAAGGTCGTCGGGGCCGCGTGGCAGGGTCTTGCGGCCGGGGGAGTGACGCCCGTGATCAAGCACTTCCCCGGGCACGGGTCAGTGACGCAGGATTCGCACCGGGTGCTTCCCGTCCAGAAGAAGTCCATCGGCAAGCTCGAGCAGTCCGACCTGCTGCCCTTCGCGACGGCGGTCCGCGAGGGCGCGCCCGCGGTGATGATGGGCCACATCCAGGTCAGCAAGTGGGGCAAGGCGCCCGCCTCCGTGAACCCCAAGGCGTACAAGTACCTGCGCGAGGAGTTGGGCTTCGAGGGGCTTGCGGTGACGGATGCCATGAACATGAAGGCGATCACCGACCGCTACGGCCCCGGCAAGGCGGCCGCGACCGCGGTGAAGGCTGGCGCGGACCTGGTGGTGATGCCCGCGAATCTCGACAAGGCGATCGACGGGATCGTGAATGCTGTGGAGAAGGGCACGCTGAAGCGAGAGCGGCTCAATGAGGCGGCAGCGCGGGTCATCATCACGGCGAGGGCTCAGGCGCAGACCGCGCCGTCGGGGACGTCCCGCACTGCTCAGTTCGTGGAGGGATCGATCGTGGTCGCCGCCAAGAACTGCGAGGCGCTCATCGGCAAGCAGGTCACGATCAAGGGCGGCACCTCCGGTCAGCGCGAGACGCTCGAGAGGGCCTTCGCGGATCGCGGAGTCGAGGTCGGCAGCGGGGGCACGGCGATCCTGCTCGTCGAGGGCGATCGCGGTCATGGCACGGCCGACGTGGTGGTCGCGACGGGAGGTCCCTGGGGCCTTCCCAACTCGAAGGCGCAGACCTACGTGGCGACGTGGGGCGCCGGGGGTGCGCAGCTCAGGGCGCTCGCGGCCGTGCTGTCTGGCGATGTCGCGCCGCGCGGCACCTGGCCCGTCTCTGTGAAGCTGCCCTACGGCACCTGCAACTAGCAGTACCGTTCTGGTCGTGGCGTCCTACTTCGCGGGCCTTGGCCTGATGCTGTCGCTCATCGTCGCGATCGGCGCGCAGAACCTGTTCGTGCTGCGCCAAGGGCTGCGCCGTGAGC
>JGI12420J12819_1001373_pt1 | contig 10178 bp, 10 predicted proteins | sample Passage237A_FD_12819 | JGI IMG/M metagenome (IMG submission 12819) | reverse complement strand
GGGGTGCCTCGGGCGGCCTCGGCTCCTTTGCGGTGCAGCTTTGTGCCACGGCGGGCGCCCATGCGATCGGCGTCATCTCTGACGATTCCAAGCATGATTTCGTCATGTCGATGGGCGCGAAGGGCGTCATCAACCGCAAGAACTTCAACTGCTGGGGCCAGCTTCCAAAAGTGAACTCCGCCGAGTTCAACGACTTCATGAAAGAAGCGCGGAANTTCGGCAAGGCGATCTGGGACATCACCGGCAAGGGCGTTGACCCGGACATNGTGTTTGANCATCCGGGCGAANCCACTTTCCCCGTTTCCTGCATGGTCGCAAAGCGCGGGGGCATGGTGGTGTTCTGCGCGGGCACCACGGGCTTCAACCTCACTTTTGACGCGCGTTTCGTGTGGATGCGCCAGAAGCGTATTCAGGGCTCGCATTTCGCCCATCTGAAACAGGCAAGCGCTGCAAACCAGCTCGTCATCGAGCGCCGCATCGATCCCTGCATGTCGGAAGTCATGTCCTGGGCGGATATTCCGCTCGCCCATACCAAGATGTGGAAGAACCAGCACCTGCCGGGCAACATGGCGGTCCTCGTCTCTTCCCCGCGGCCGGGCCTGCGCACCATCGAAGATGCGATCGAGGCAAGCAAAGCCTGACGACGCCTGATCGAGCCTGCAACGCAGGCTCGATCGCCTCACAGGCCCCGTGCCGTCACCGCTCCCAATAATCGCGCGAGAACATGACGAGCACGGTCAGCAGTTCGAGGCGGCCAAGCAGCATCGCAAAGGCAAGAATGAGTTTCGGCCCGTCAGGCAGATGGGCAAATGTGCCCGCAGGGCCGACATGCTGGCCAAGCCCCGGCCCGACATTGGCAATGGATGAAACAGCCGCCGAGATCGCCGTTGTGAAATCAAGGCCGAACGCAGCAAGCGCCAGCGCCACTGCAACCATCGACGCCAGATAGACAAACACGAAAAGCGCGACGGAGAAGATGACTTCGCGGCTCACCGTGCGCTCGCCATAGCGCATTCTCTGCGCGACATGCGGGTAAAGCGTCTGGCGCATCTGCCCCCTGAAAAGAAGGCCGAGTATCTGCAGGCGGAATATCTTCATGCCGCCCGATGTAGAGCCGGTGCATCCACCGATAAACATCAGGATAAAGAAGGCCATTACGGAGAACGGTCCCCAGAGCGTGTAATCGGAACTGACGAAACCCGCCGTGGAAACGATGGATGTCACATTGAAGGCCGCAAGCGTCAGCGCATCAAAAATGCCGTGATTGCCCTTCACCAGCAGCCAGAGCGCCATGAGAAGCGAGACCACCCCGAGCAATGTGAGAAAGCCGCGCACCTGTGGATCGCTCCACAGCGTCTCCCCCGTGCCCCGCAGCGTCTGCACATAAAGCGCGAGCGGCAGCGCGCCGGAGATCATGAAGATCACCGCCGTCCAGTGAATAAAGGCATTGTCGAAATAGCCGAAGGAGGCATCATGCGTTGAATAGCCGCCCGTCGAGACGGTCGTCATCGCATGGTTGAGCGCGTCAAACGGCGTCATCCCGCCCAGAACATAGGCAAGCGCACAGAGCAGCGTCAGCACCAGATAGACCTCGCCGATTGCCACCGCGATCTGTCCCGGCCGGGGCAATACCTTCTCCGTCTTGTCCGTGCTTTCGGTGCGGAAAAGCTGCATCCCGCCAACCCGCAGGAAGGGCAGAATGGCCACCGCCGTGACGATGATGCCGATACCGCCGACCCATTGCAGCAGCGAGCGCCAGAGAAGCAGGCCGGGCGTCATATGGTCGAGCCCCGCCATCACCGTTGCGCCCGTCGTGGTCACGCCCGACATCGCCTCGAAAAAGGCGTCGGTATAATTGAGATCAACATGGGAAAAGGCGAAGGGCAGCGCCGAAAAAGCGGCAATACCGAGCCAGCCAAGCGTGGTCACGAGAAAGGTCGCACGGTGGGTAAGCTCGCGCCGCTCCGTCTGGTTGGAGAACATCAGCCCCCCGCCCACAAAGCCCGTAATCACGGCGGAAGATAGAAAGGCCTGCCAGTCGCCGCTGCGCGCCACCACTTCCGCCAGCACCGGCACCAGCATGAGCACGGACAGCGCCACCAGCAGCGCCCCGATGACAAGCCCCACAGCCCGTGTGCTGTCGCCGCTCTCGGTAGTCTTTACGCCCGTTCCGTCCATCCGTGCCCCCTCGATCGCGCCCCTTGCCGCTCCGCTGGCCGGAGCCGGAGCTTCGAGATATATAGACATTGAAAGGCTGGTGCCATGCCCGGGGGGAAGCCTCCTCACGGGTGCTTTCCGGCAGTTTCACGCGTCATCGCCCCGCCCTATAAGGCCGGTTATCAAGGCCAATCACACGAAGCGAGTTCCTTACATGAGCCAAGTCTCCGCCCCGACCCCTGCCATAGCAGCAAATGACGGCATTCTTCTGGCCGACCTTCTGGCGCTGACGGATGAGGCGGTAAACGCGGCTGACCGGCTTCTGGCGGCCGCCCGCGCNGCCGTATTCGCCCGCGTGTCGAAAGACGGCAAGCCTTCGGCCGGCCTCATCGAGAAGGAACAGTTCGCCGCTCATGGCGTGGCCTGGCTTGCCACCTATGTTGAGGCGCTCCGCCAGCTTGCCTCCTATGCCACGCGAATGAAGGGGGAAGGCCGCCTTGGCGAGTTCGAGGCGCTGATCGTGCAGACCGCTTTCGGCGAATATCTGAACCAGATCGCAGGCGGCATCCCCATGAGCCAGGGCGAAATCGTCCGCCCCGCCGATCTCGGTCTTTCAGATGAAGATGTCGCCGCCTTCCGCACCACCGTGCGCAAGCTGGCAAGCGCCGGAAACACGGCTGCCGTGCGCGCGCGCCTTGCCGAACTCATCGCCGCGAATGCAGGCGCCACCACCTTCGGCGATGCCGGGCTTGAAGAAACCTATGAGGCGATCCGCGACCAGATGCGCAAATTCGCCGATGCCGAAGTCGTGCCCTACGCGCATGAGTGGCATCTGAAGGATGACTACATTCCGCTCGAAGTCATCGCGCAAATGTCCGAGCTTGGCGTGTTCGGCCTCACCATCCCCGAAGAGTTTGGCGGGCTGGGTCTCGGCAAGGAATCCATGTGCGTCGTCTCGGAAGAACTGAGCCGCGGCTATATTGGCGTCGGCTCGCTTGGCACGCGCTCTGAAATTGCGGCAGAACTCATTCTTGGTGGCGGTACGCCGGAGCAGAAGGCGCATTGGCTCCCGAAGATCGCAAGCGGTGAGGTGCTTCCCACCGCTGTTTTCACCGAACCCAATACCGGCTCCGACCTTGCAAGCCTCAAGACGCGCGGTCGCCGCGAGGGGGATGTTTACAAGATCACCGGCAACAAGACATGGATCACCCATGCCGCCCGCGCCGATGTGATGACGCTTCTCTGCCGCACCAATGACGAGCCAGGCTACAAGGGCCTCTCCATGCTGCTCGCAGAAAAGCCGCGCGGCGATGATGCAAACCCCTTCCCGGCGGAGGGCATGTCCGGCGGCGAGATCGAAGTGCTCGGCTATCGCGGCATGAAGGAATTTGAAATCGGTTTTGATGATTTCGAAGTGAAGGCAGAAAACCTTCTCGGCGGCGAAGAAGGTCAGGGCTTCAAGCAGCTCATGCAGACTTTCGAAAGCGCCCGCATCCAGACCGCCGCACGCGCTGTCGGCGTTGCGCAATCCGCGCTCGAACTCGGCCTTCGCTATGCGCAGGAGCGCATCCAGTTCAGCAAGCCGATCTACACTTTCCCGCGCGTCTTCGGAAAGATCGTCATGATGGCGGTCGAGATCATGGTGGCACGCCAGCTCACCTATTTTGCCGCGCGCGAAAAGGATGGTGGCCGGCGCTGCGACCTTGAAGCCGGCATGGCAAAGCTTCTCGCTGCCCGCGTTGCCTGGGCTGCAGCGGATAATGCGTTGCAGATCCATGGTGGCAATGGCTTCGCGCTCGAATATCCGGTGAGCCGCGTGCTGTGCGATGCGCGCATTCTCAATATTTTCGAAGGGGCCGCAGAAATTCAGGCGCAGGTCATCGCGCGGCGTCTTCTCGAAGGCGGGAACTGAGACACTTCGCCTCACACCGAGGCTCGCTCGCCATAAGGAGCGGTCCTGTAAGATCAATGAAAACAGGGAGCCGCCTTTTCAGAGGCGGATCAGGAATATGGCGGAACTCTTCAGCTGGCTCGGACCGATTGCCCTTGGCGCCGTGCTCATCGTTCTTCTGCTTGGCCTGTGGAACATGATGCGCGGTGGCCCGTCAAATCGTTCCCAGCTATTGATGCGCTGGCGCGTCGGCCTGCAATTCCTTGCGCTGATTATCATCATGACGGGTCTCTATCTCGCCTCGATGTAGGCAACCTGTCTCATTTCGTCCCCTTTTCCGCGCTATATTAGGGTGAAGGTGCGGAGAGAGAGCTGAAGCGGGAGATCAAGAGATCATGACGGAAAAGACGATTTCCGCGGCGGAACTGCCCAAGAAATTTGTGACCATCTCCGGTCGCGCCATGGCCTATTCCGAAATGGGCGAAGGTGATCCGATCATCTTCCTTCATGGCAACCCGACATCCTCCTATCTGTGGCGCAATGTGATGCCGCATCTGGCCGATCAGGGGCGCTGCATCGCGCCCGATCTCATCGGCATGGGCGACAGCGACAAGCTCGAACCGTCAGGCCCTGAGCGCTACAGCTTCCGCGAGCATCGCCGCTTTCTCGATGCCTTCCTTGAAGCGATGGATGTGAAGAGCAATGTCACGCTTGTCGTGCATGACTGGGGTTCCGCCCTCGGCTTCGACTGGGCAAATCGCCACCGCAATGCTGTGGCAGGTATCGCCTATATGGAAGGTATTGTCCGCCCGCTCCAATGGGATGAATGGAATCAGGATGCCCGCCGCATCTTTGAAGGGTTCCGCTCCGACGCAGGCGAGGAAATGATCCTGAAGAAGAACCTCTTCATCGAAGCCGTGCTGCCCGGCTCGATCCTGCGCAAGCTGACGGAAGAGGAAATGGCCGTCTATCGCCGCCCCTTCGCGGAGGAAGGTGAAGACCGCCGCCCGACCCTGTCATGGCCGCGCCAGATCCCGCTTGACGGGGAGCCGGAAGATGTCGTCGAGATCGTTGACGATTATGCGCGCTGGATGGCCGAGAACGAATTGCCCAAGCTCTTTGTCAATGCCGATCCCGGTGCCATCCTCACCGGCGCGCAGCGCGAATTCTGCCGGAGTTGGAAGAACCAGACCGAAGTGACCGTGAAAGGCAGCCACTTCATTCAGGAAGACAGCCCCCATGAAATCGGCGAAGCCATAGCGAAATGGCGCAAGGGTTGGCGCAACGGATAGACGCACCTCCCCTTCTTCCTTCACAATGTTGTTTCTTGATCGCCCCGCTCATCACGGCGAGGCTGTCATGACATTGAGAAGAAAAAAGGGGGAAACTCATGGCCGAGAAGTTTGGCGGCTCATCGAAGGCGCTGCACTGGACGGTATCCGTTCTCGTTCTGCTGATGCTTTATGGCGGTGCCACACTCAGCCGCGAGACGGCGACCTGGCATTTCGGCTTTGGCATCATCACGCTGATCGTCATGGTATTCTGGCTCGGACACCGAATGACGCATCCGCGCCCCGCGCCGCTTCCCATGCCGCGCTGGCAGCAGATCGCATCAAAATCCGTGCATCACCTGCTGACGCTCGCCGTCACTCTTCAGCCCATTCTCGGCCTGATGATGGTTATGTTCTCAAAGCGGGACCCGGTCGCCTTCGGCGTCATCCCGCTCAAGATCGTGCAGAATGACACGATCTACGCGATTGGCCATGAGCTTCATGGGCCGAATGCACTGTTGATCGCCATTCTCGTCGCGCTCCACATTGGCGGCGCGCTTTATCACCAGTTCATCCTGAAAGATGGCGGCCTTGCCCGCATGTTGCCGGGCAAGCGCTGAGAAAGACGTCTCATGGTCACGCTCAACAAGATCTATACGAGAACCGGTGACAAGGGCACGACGGCTCTTGCGACGGGCGAGCGTGTCCCGAAGCATTCGCTGCGCATCGAAAGCTACGGCACGGTGGACGAGACGAACTCGATTATCGGCGTTGCAAGGCTCCATACGGGCGGCCTGCCGAAGCTCGACACCATGCTTGCCCGCATCCAGAACGAGCTGTTCGATCTCGGCGCCGACCTTGCAACGCCTTCAAGCGACAAGGATCTCGGCTATGAGCCGCTCAGGATCATCGAACCGCAGGTCGAACGCCTTGAGAGGGAGATAGACGAGCTGAACGCGGGCCTTTCGCCGCTCCGCTCCTTCATCTTGCCGGCCGGCCCCCCGGCGGCCGCCCATCTCCACCATGCCCGGACCGTTTGTCGCAGGGCAGAACGGCTGGTGAGCGCGCTTGGCGCCGACCCGCGGGAGGTCGTGAGCGAAGCAGCGTTGCGCTATCTTAACCGCCTGTCGGACTTCCTTTTCGTGGCCGCCCGCTACGCAAATCACGGGGAAGACGGCACCGGCCCCGGCGATGTGCTATGGGTGCCCGGTGCCACACGCTGAAACAGCACCTCCCGGGAATCCCTTTCGTTGACAGGCCGGGAAGGGATCACTACGTTCCCGCACCGCAACAGCAGCTATAGTGGCAGCGGGCGAGTTGGTCTCGTTTCTCCCAGAAACAGCCGTTTTCAAAACCGTTTTCGGGGCGACCAGCCTCCGCCCAGACCTACACCAAGACCGGCGCCAAGGTATTTGCAAGGCCGGGGGCTCCAGCCCTTGAGTTCTCGCCGCCAAGGCAACGCGCAGGGAGTTCGCCTCGATGAAAGTCCTCGTTCCGATCAAGCGAGTGGTCGATTACAACGTGAAAATCCGTGTGAAATCGGATGGCAGCGGTGTCGATCTCGCCAATGTGAAAATGTCGATGAACCCGTTCGACGAGATCGCCGTTGAAGAAGCGGTGCGCCTCAAGGAAGCGGGCAAGGCAACGGAAGTGATCGTTGTCTCCATCGGCGTCCAGCAAGCCACAGAAACCATCCGCACCGCGCTCGCCATGGGCGCAGATCGCGGCATTCTGGTTAAGACGGAAGACTCCGTCGAGCCGATCAACGTCGCCAAGATCCTCAAGGGTGTGGCAGAAGCCGAAAAGCCGGACCTCATCGTCCTTGGCAAGCAGGCAATCGACGATGACTGCAACCAGACGGGCCAGATGCTTGCCGCCCTTCTCGGCTGGGCACAGGGCACCTTCGCCTCCAAGCTCGAAATCGACGGCGGGACGCTCAATCTCACCCGCGAAATTGACGGCGGCCTCCAGACATTGAAGCTCAAGATGCCGGTCGTCATCACGACTGACTTGCGCCTCAACGAGCCGCGCTATGCCTCGCTTCCCAACATCATGAAGGCGAAGAAGAAGCCGATTGATGAAAAGACGCCGGCTGATTTCGGCGTCGAGGTGAAGACCCATCTCGAAGTCGTGAAGGTAAGCGAGCCGCCGCAGCGTCAGGCCGGTATCAAGGTCGAAACGGCTGCCGAACTCGTGTCGAAGCTCAAGGAAGCGGGAGTGATCGGATGACCACGCTTGTTATTGCAGACCACAACAACAGTGCGCTGAGCGACGCAACCGCAAAGACCGTCACTGCCGCCTCGAAGCTTGGTGGCGATGTCGTCGTGCTCGTTGCCGGTCAGGGCTGCGATGCCGTGGCAGAAGCCGCTGCAAAGCTGGATGGCGTGAAGAAGGTTCTCGTCGCCGATGACGCGCTTTATGCACATCCCGTCGCCGAGCCCCTCGCTGCTCTCGTCGTGAGCCTTGCCGGTGGCTATGACGCCATCGTCTCGGCGGCCACCACTGTCGGCAAGAACTTTATGCCGCGCGTTGCCGCCCTGCTCGATGTCGCGCAGGTTTCGGAAATCACCGCCGTTCTGGGTCCGGACACGTTCGAGCGCCCGATCTATGCGGGTAACGCCATCCAGACCGTGAAATCGACCGACGCGAAGAAGGTCATCACGGTGCGCACCACCGCCTTCCCGGCGGCGGGTCAGGGCGGTTCCGCCCCCATCGAGAAGATCGGTGCGGCCGAGAATCCCGGCCTTTCGGAATTTGTGGGCGAAGAGCTCACCAAGTCGGACCGTCCGGAACTTACCTCCGCCAAGGTCATCATCTCGGGCGGCCGCGGCATGCAGAATGGCGAAAACTTCGCCATGCTGGAAAAGATNGCTGACAAGCTNGGCGCCGCCGTGGGTGCCTCGCGCGCAGCCGTCGATGCCGGCTTCGTGCCCAACGACTATCAGGTCGGCCAGACCGGCAAGGTGGTCGCTCCCGAGCTTTACATCGCTGTCGGCATTTCCGGTGCCATCCAGCATCTCGCGGGCATGAAGGACTCCAAGGTCATCGTTGCCATCAACAAGGACGAAGAAGCGCCGATCTTCCAGGTTGCTGACTACGGCCTCGTGGCAGACCTTTTCAAGGCCGTGCCGGAGTTCGAAGAAGAACTCACCAAAGCCGGTCTCTGAGACTTCTTCACCACGAATAACCGAAATCGAAGCGCCGCCGGGCATCCCCGGCGGCGCTTTCTCTTTACCCTGCAAGCCTTCCGCGCCATTCTTTAGTAACATTCAAAGAACAAGGCGCTCCCGCCGGGGAAGGCGCCGGCAATCAGCTAGTACGGGTTCCGGGTCATGAAGTTTCGCAAGGTAGGCGTCATCGGCGCCGGTCAGATGGGCAATGGCATCGCGCATGTTTGCGCATTGGCGGGCTATGAGGTGGCCCTGCACGATGTCTCACGCGAGCGCATCGAGGCAGGCCTTGCCACCATTGACGGCAACATGTCCCGTCAGGTCGCCAGCGACCGCATCACCGCCGAGCAGCGCGATGCAGCGCTTGCCCGCATCTCCATTGCCACCTCCATGGAAAGTTTCGAGGACGCCGACCTCGTGATCGAATCGGCGACCGAAAATGAAGATGTGAAACGGAAGATTTTCGCCGAGCTATGTCCGCATCTGCGCGAGGATGCGCTGCTTGCGACGAATACCTCCTCCATCTCCATCACCCGCCTTGCCGCCTCGACCGACCGGCCGGAGCGCTTCATGGGACTCCATTTCATGAACCCCGTACCGGTGATGGAACTGGTCGAGCTGGTGCGTGGTATCGCAACCGATGACGCAACCTTTGAAAGCATCCGCGATTTCGCCGATTCGCTCGGCAAGAAGATCGCCCATGCCGAGGATTTCCCGGCCTTCATCGTGAACCGCATCCTGCTGCCGATGATCAACGAGGCCGTTTACACGCTTTATGAAGGCGTCGGCTCGGTCGAAAGCATCGACAAGGCCATGAAGCTCGGCGCAAACCATCCGATGGGTCCGCTCCAGCTTGCCGACTTTATCGGCCTCGACACCTGCCTCTCCATCATGCAGGTGCTGCATGACGGGCTGTCGGATTCAAAATACCGCCCCTGCCCGCTCCTCGTGAAATATGTCGAGGCGGGCTGGCTTGGCCGCAAGACACAGCGCGGCTTCTACGATTATCGCGGTGAAAAGCCCGTTCCGACCCGCTGATTCGGTCATTTCGCAGCAGAAACAAGTCGCTGCCACTTCGTTAACCTCCTCATGCCAGACTGCGCACCCTGCGAGGGGGACGCATGGATGGACAGGATGGCCGGCAGCTTCGGATCAGGAGAACGCGCGCGGAAAATAACGGATGAGCCGCAGCTCATTGAGCGGCCGGAACATCCGGCGATCATTGAGCTTGCTGCCTATCTGGAGCGCCTGCGCGGCGACAGGGAAATGCCGGATCGGGCCGATATCCAGCCCTCCGAGATAGCCCGCCTCCTTCCCAACATGATCATTGCCGAGGCGGTGAACGGCGGCGCCGATTTCCGCATTCGCCTTTTCGGTACGGCGCTTGTCACCCTTCTCGGAGAAGAGCGCACGGGCAAGCTCCTCAGCGAATTTGCCGAGGAAAGCTCCGCCTTTTCGAGTGAAAACCCCGAATCCGTGCAGCGGCGCTGGCTTTTCGTGACACAGCGCGCCTTTTTTGGCCGCAAGCCCGTCTTTCTGAAAGTGCCTTTCGCCGCCTCTGGCCGCCTCTACATGGTAGGCCATTGCCTCTCGGCCCCGCTGACGGCAGGCGGCAGCGAGCCCGCCCAGACCATCGGTGCCATGTTCGCAAGCCGCGTGGATTAAGACTGACGGCCTGCCCCTCAGCTA
>JGI12420J12819_1001372_pt1 | contig 10181 bp, 9 predicted proteins | sample Passage237A_FD_12819 | JGI IMG/M metagenome (IMG submission 12819) | reverse complement strand
TGGTGCTCAGGAAGGGACTCGAACCCTTACGCCTTTCGGCACACGCCCCTCAAACGTGTGTGTCTACCAATTCCACCACCTGAGCAATTTCCAGAGAGGAAGGCGGACTAAGAGACATCGCCGGAACCTTGTCCAGCCCTGAAATCGCATTCATTCGATCTCACGATTCTCCGCCCGTTTGACGCCTCACGGACCGCGCAAAACCGTCGGTCCGGCAGGCTGCTCCACCACCGCATCGCGCGGTTCGAGCGTGATCAGAATCTCCGCCGGCGCCACCGCCTCCGTCATCTGATACTGCAGGCTGCCCGACCCGCCGTAGAAGGTCGCCGGCACCTCTCCCACTCGCTGATATTCGGCGCGATCCACCGCCCGCACCCATAGTTGCAACGACTCGTCCGGCTCCACGGATGGCAGATTGTAGAGATTGAGATAGCCGCGCTGCTCTTTGTCGTCGAAAACCGCCCACGCATATGGCGCCAGCGCCGCGGTCTGCGGATCCGTGCTCGACGTGGCCGGCGGCGGCTCGACGCCCGGGCGAACCGGACCGTCCATCGCCACGATTACTCCGGGCTCCGTCAAAATCCCGCGCGCCACTTCCACCAATCCCTTGCGACTTCCGCGCGCGTAGCTCTCCGCATCGACCAGCTCCATCGCCGCCAGCCGGCCCACGGATTGATCGAACGCCACCCGCGACGCCCACTGCCGCACCACCGCATCGTAATCGACGCGCAACGCCGCGTTCGTCCGCTGCAACTTCGCATGGTCGTCGCGCAGCTTCGCGAGTTCGCGCGAGGTCTTCGCCAGATCGGCGGCAAACTTCGCCGCGATCTGCCGTTCCGCTTCAACCCGGCTCGTCGGCGCGCTGGCGTCCGTCGCGCCTCCGCGCGATTCCTCGCTCCCGCTCACCCGGCCTTCCGCACCGCTTCCGTTTGCCGCCAGCTCCGCCCGACGGCCGGCTTCTCCGGCCAGCGTCGTCGCTTCCCCGCCGGCCAGCGCCCCTCCGCGCGCCGGCACCGGCCGCCGAAAATCGATCAGGTTCAAGGTCAACAACACCGCCGCCGCCATCGGCCAGACGACCCTCGACCACGGTATCACGTTTTTCGCTACAACCGGCGTCACGTCCTCCACCGACTCCGACTTGGCCGTCGCCAGAATCACATTCAACGCCGCCCGCTGGTCCACCGCGCTCATCGGCTCCGCCGGCGCCTGCTCGCACGCGAACTGCGCCATCGCATCCGCGCACGATTTCAACGCCACCCGCGCGGCCGGATCCCGTTCGAGGCGCGCCTCGAACTCGGCCCGGCTCCCTGCGTCCATTTCGTTCAGCAGGTAACGGAGTGCTTCGGTTTCGAAGGTGTCATTCATTTCGCTGGAAAGGCGTGCCGCAGGTGCGTCCACGGCCGCATCAAACGTTCGCTCAGCGAGCGTCGCACGGCCTCGAGCACCAGCCCGACCTGCGCGTGCACCGTGTCGCCGAAAAACGGAACCTCGACCGCCTGGCGGCGCAAAGCCGCCAGCGATTCGCCGCAATCCGCCACCGCCGCCCGGGCCGCGGGAAAACGCGCAAGGGTCTCCTCGAACGCCGCTCGCTGCACCGGATCCATTTCGCCGAGCACGTAGCGCAGCGCTTGATTTTCCAATTCCTTAATCATGGCGCATGACGAGTTGCCGCAGCTTTTGCAGGCCGCGGCGCAGATGATTCTTCACGTTGCCGATCGGGGTGCCCATCGCCGACGCGATCTGCGCCTGCGTGCACCCGCCGAAAAAAGCCAGCTCCAGCGCCTGACGCTGGGCCGCCGAAAGTTCCGCCATGTGGCGCGACAGGATTTCGTCGCCGTCGGCCCAGTCGTAACGCGTCTCGTTGCCCCCGACCGGTTCCCGTTGAAACGCTTCGTGCAGTTGGCGCCGGCGCGCGCCTTTGCGCAGTTGGTCGATCGCCGCGTTGCGCGCGATGAACACCAGCCACGCCACCACTTCGCCGCGCTCCGGCCGATACGCCCCGGCCTGCCGCCAGGCTTTGATGAAGGTGTCCTGCACCGCCTCGCGCGCATCCTCGGCATCTTCGAGGATGCGCCGGACGATCCCATGCACCTGGGCATGGAACTGCTGATACAGCGACTGGAGAGCATCCGCGTCCCCTTCCGCCATTCGAGCCACCAAAGCCCGGTGTTGGGCGAGCGCATCGGCTTCAAATCCTGCCACAGCGCGGGTGGATCTATTTGCCTGCACCACGGAAATCAACCCCAGCGACATTCCTCAATCTCACATTCCGAGACCGCTCAGAACGCCCACTTCAACCCGGCGGAAATCACGTGCGCCTGCCGGTCGAAACTCGGATCGAGGTCCGTGTAGTGATAAGTCAATGACACGCTTGTCCGCTCCCCGATCGCATACGAGACGCCGACCGCGCCGCCCAGCGTAAAGCCATTCTCGCTGTGCCGCCGTGGCGGGATCGCCGCGATCGTCGGATCCTCCATCGTATACGCCGCGTGCCCGCGACTCGACACCCAGTTTACTTCCGGCGCCACGGAGAAGGTCAGCTTGCCCCCCCCCCCCCCCCCCCCCCCCTCCCCACACCACCACCGGTGTGTTCACCGGTTCCTTCGGGTCGGGCGGCGAACCGAATTTCGCCACCGCCTCGATGTCTCCGATCGCGTGATACGACAACCGCACGCCCAATCCACTATCCACCCGGTATCCCGCCGTGATGAAGGGCGCGGTCCTCGCTTTCCCTCCCATCGTCTGCAAGGGCGCCGGCGAGCGCTCGAAGCGTGCTCCGTGCAAACTCAAATAACTCGCGCCAACCTCCGCATAAAAGCCGTTCTGCTGCGCGGCCGCGGTGGCGGCAATCACCCCGCCCAAAAGGGCAAATTTAAGGCATCGCATGGTGTTCCTCATGATTGTTGAACACCTTCCTTTACGGCGGCGGCCGCCGCGCGGAGTCACCGCCGCCTGAAATTTTCGCCGCCTACCTGCGTTGCCGGTCCGCCAGCCCCCGCGCCAGCTCCGCCGCCAGAAAAGGCCCTTCGAAGATCATTCCCGTGTAGATCTGCACCAGCGTCGCCCCCGCGTCGAGTTTCTCCGCCGCGCTCGCCACGTCGTCGATCCCGCCCACGCCGATGATCGGCAACCGGCCGTTCGTCGCCCGCGCGATGTAGTTCACGATCTCCCGCGACCTCACACGCAGCGGCCGCCCACTCAACCCGCCCGCCTGGTTCACGTCCGCAAACCAGCCCGGCCGCGCCAGCGTTGTATTCGTTGCAATAATACCATCCAGCCCGAATTCCGCGATCGTCCCCAGCACCGCGTCGATCTGCGGAAAACTCAGATCCGGCGCGATTTTCAACAACACCGGCACGCGTCGCGTCCGTTCGCGATTCGCCGACGTGATCGCTCCCAGCAATTCGCGCAACCGGCTTTCGTCCTGCAGTTGCCGCAGGTTCGGCGTGTTTGGGCTGCTGACGTTCAACACCACATAGTCCGCGTGATCCGCCAGCTTCCCGAAACTCGTCAGGTAATCCTCCGTCGCACGATCGATTTCCGTGACCTTCGACTTGCCCAGATTCACCCCGAGCGGAATCCGCCGCCGCCCGCGCGGCGCCTGTCGCGCCAGCCTCTGCGCGAGCGCCTCCGCTCCATGATTATTGAATCCCATCCGGTTGATCACCGCGCGGTGCTCCGGATAGCGAAACACCCGCGGACGATCGTTCCCCGGCTGCGCCAGCGCGGTCACCGTTCCGATCTCGACATGCCCAAACCCCAGCGCCGCCGCCGCCGGCCAGGCCTTGCCGTGCTTGTCGAAACCCGCCGCCAGTCCGACCGCATTCGGAAACTTCAAGCCGAAGGCCTCGATCGAACGCGAATACGCCGCCGGCAACCGGTGCCTCCATTCCAGCCAGCGGCACACCGGCCCCAGCTTCCCCAACAACGCCATCGCCTCCACCGCCCGCTCATGCGCAACCTCCGGATCCATCCGGAAAAGAAACCGGCGCGCCAATGCCTGATAGAGTCGTCCCATGGCGCGCGACACTGAAAACCGCCCTTTAAAATGCAAGGCGACGAAGGCCCTAACCCCGCTTTCCAAGAGCGATTTCACGCATCGTTTTCGACCCTGTTTTCAGACGCAAAAACACCGCCCTTTTGTGCTTGTTTTTTAAAAGCCCCCTCGCACGCTGCGCCAAAATTCAGTCCCTCCCCTTTCACTCTCATGGCAAAAGCAACTTCAACCCTCGACTGGTGCGTCGTTCGGCTCGGCGAGGATCATAACTGGTGGGTCGCTGAAACGAGCGATCCCGTCCGTTGGGACGTCGATGGCCTCAGCATCATCGATCCGCGCCAGTTGGCTCACTTGATCGACCTCGTCGACCCGCTCCGCGACTACGGTTTCGACCAGGACAACATGGAGCGCGCCTTCATCCTCTTCCGCATCGAAAAGGATCTCGGCAACGGCAAGGTCCGCCTGAAGCGCACCAAGGAGTCGCTCTTCGAATCCGACGAAAAGCTCTTCGCCCTCCCCGACATCCTCGACGAGGAAAACGGCCCCTACGCCGACCTCCTCGATCACCTCACGCGCTGCCGCGTGAAGATGCTCAACGACCTCTTCGAATTCGAATCCAAGCTCACCGTCGACGAGGTCGAAGACGAGCTCCGCGAAGACCAGAACAGCCACTTCATCGAAGGCCGCGCCATCCACTCCTTCGAGGAACTCATCTCGATCCTCGACTTCATGCCGGCCGGCTACGAGTCCGACGACGAGAGCCCTTCCAAGAGCCTCGACGAAGAAACCGACGACGCCGACCTCCCCGAACTCGACGAAGAAGAAGAGGAGAAACTCAAAAACGACGAATCCCTCAAATGGGATGAAGACGAGGATGAGGACTCCGACGACGATGACGACGACTCGGACGACGACGAAGATTCGGACGACGATGACGACGAAGAAGACGACGAGGAGGACGAAAAGCCCCGCCGCAAATCCCGCGGCAAACGCTAAGTCTTCCCTCCCTTTCACCCGCGGCGGTCATTTGACCGCCGCTTTTTTTTGCCCCGATCAGCCGCCGCAACCCCTTCGGCGCCACAACCTGCCATTGCCTTCTCCGTTCCCGTTCCCCTATCTCGCCGCCATGCATTTCCGCCGCGCGCTGCTCCCCTGCCTCGCCGCCGCTTTCCTCCTCTTCCCCGCCGCTTGCGTGACGACCGATCCCGGCGCAACCGCCGCCAACACCGCCATCCCCGCCGCCACCTCGAGCGCACAGCTTCGCGCCGGCGACAGCCTCACGATCTCGCTCCAAGGCGTTCCCGACCCCTCGATCAACGCCGTCCAAATCGACGATCAAGGTTCGATCACGCTTCCCTTCATCGGCACCGTTTCCGCCACCAGCCTCAACACCGGCGAGCTCGCCCAGCGCATTCGTGAAACCTACCTCGCGCGCAAAATCTACAATCACGTCGATGTCTCCGTCAGCGTCACGGAGCGTTACGTTTACGTCGGCGGCGAAGTCATGCGGCCCGGTCGCATCGTTTGGACGCCCGACCTCACCGTCGCGAAAGCCATCCAGGCCGCCGGTGGCTTTTCCCTCTACGCTCGCGAAAATCGTGTCAGCCTCGTCCGCGACCAGCAGACGTATCCGGTCGACGTGAAACTCGCCCAGCGCAACCCGTCGCAAGACCCCCGCCTCGTCCCCGGCGACTCCATCCAAGTCCCCCGCTCGCCGTTTTGACCAAGGTTCCAGGTTTCGAGTTAAGCGCGACAGCAGCGCGAAACCCAAAACCCAGAACCCTAAACNCCCCCCCTCGCGCGTCAGCGCCCCAGCGCCGCCGCCATTTCCTTCGCGAAATAGGTCAGAATCATATCCGCGCCCGCGCGCTTGATCGCGAGCAGCGATTCGTGCCGCGTCTTCGCCAGATCGAGCCAGCCCATCTTCGCCGCCGCGTGCAACTGCGCGTATTCTCCTGAAACCTGATACGCCGCCACGGGCTTGTTCGTCCGCTCGCGCACGTCGCGAATCACATCGAGATACGGCCCCGCCGGTTTCACCATCACGATGTCCGCGCCTTCCTGCTCATCGAGCGCCAGCTCCGTAAACGCCGCCCGCCGGTTCGCCGGATCGAGCTGATACGTCGCCTTGCTCAGCAAATGCGTCCCCGCCGCCTGCGCGCTCCCCACCGCATCGCGGAACGGCCCGTAATACGCCGACGCAAACTTCACCGAATACGCCATGATTCCCGTCCCGGTGAAACCCGCCGCATCCAGCGCCCGCCGGATCGCGCCCACGCGTCCATCCATCATGTCGCTCGGCGCCACCAGATCGACTCCGGCCCGCGCATGCAGCACCGCCATCTTCGTCAGAACCTCGACCGTGCGATCGTTTTCCACGTCGTCCCGCGCCGCGTTCAAGATGCCGTCGTGTCCGTGCGTCGTGTAAGGATCGAGCGCGATATCCGTCATCACGACCATCTGCGGCACCGCTTTCTTCACGGCCCGCACCGCCCGCAACACCAGCGCATCTTCATGCAGCGCCGCGGTGCCTTCGTCGTCTTTCAACCGCGCGTCCAGTTTCGGAAACAGCGCCACCGCCGGCACGCCGAGCTTCGCCAGCGCGCGACATTCCTTCACCAGATCGTTCACATTGAACCGCATCACGCCCGGCATCGAGTCGATCGGCTCCGGGCCGCCCTTCCCGTCGATCACAAACACCGGCGCAATGAAATCCGCCGGCCTCAATACGGTCTCTTCCACGAGCGCACGCAGACTCGCGCTGCGACGCAACCGACGCGGACGTTGGGTCAAATCGAGTTTGAAAACTTCAGACATGGCGAAAGCCGGACCCTACTCCTCGGCCCCGTTCCGCGCCATCCTTCTTTTTCCCTCAACCGTCCACCAGCGCCCGCACGCCTCTCCCACGACAGCGCGGACACTCCTTCGTCATATTCAACTTTCCGCCTTCGCACGTCGCACAATCGACTTTGCCCGCCACGCAGCTCGCACACGGCTTCCGCATCACCTTCGGTTTCCCTTTGCCCGTGCCCATGCATGTCGCGCACACGACCGCGCGTCCATCCTCCACCAACCCGCCCGCGCCCGCGCACACCGTGCACGCCGGCACTTCGGGCACCATCGCGTATCCACGTCCTGAACACACGCCGCACGCGATCGTCCCCTTTCCCGCACAAACCGGGCAATCCGGCGTCGTCCGCACTTTCCCCGCTCCCGCACATTCCCCGCAGGGATGCGCCGTCGTGAGTTCGGCCAGCCGCTGGCGCGCCGCCGCATCCTGTCCGCTCAAGCTTCCATACACTTTCGCCGCGTCCGCAAACATTCCTTTCCGATCCAGAAAACGCGCCACCAACACCTTCAACTGCGTCACGCCCGCCGGCTCCACGCGCGTCTCCGTGTATCCGCCCGGCACCGCCACCGACTCGCGTTCGAACAACGATTGAATCTGCGCGACCACCCGCTCCGGCGATCGTTTCATCAATTCCAACAGCAGCGGCACCGACCGCTCCCGCTCTCCCGCCGCAAACGCCTTCGTCGCCCACGCCGCCGCCGCGCCCGCTTCCGCCGCCACGCCTTCGCCTTTCGCATACCGCTCCGCCACCTCGATCCACGCCGGTTCGTGCCCCCCGCGCGCCGCGCGCAGATAAAACCGAAACGCCTTCGCCGCATCCGGCTCCGCGTCCGGATCCTCGTAGTTTCTCGCCAACAGCATCGACGCCTCCGCCGGCGCATCCGCCGCCGTCAAAATCCGATTCAGCACCCCGCGCTCGTGCAACACGTCACGCGGCAGGTCCGCTCGTTTCATCGCATAGATCTTCAACAGCGGCTCAACCGCCTCGCGTTCGCCGTCCTCGATCCGCGCCTCCAACCAAGTCCGCGCCGAAGCATATCGCTCCGCCGCGAAGTCCTGCTCCGACACCCACGCGCGCGCTTCCCGATCTCCCCCGCGCGCCGCTTCCTGGAAAAGTGGATACACCTCGGCCACCGCGTCCGGCGTGTTCCGCAGAATCGCCCGGCCATACGCCGCGCGAAACGCCTGCCGCGTCCGCACTTTCGTTCGCTCGATCGCCTGCATCTCCGCCACCGCCGTCGGCCAATCCGCTTTCCGCACCGCCGCCTGTGCCCGCCGCCAGCGCGCGATCGTCTGCTCGTCCGGCTCCTCGAAATAGTCCGCCGCCGTCGCCAGCGTCTGCCAGTCCGCGAGCAGCGGATCGTCCTGCGGCGCCACCGCCGCGAACAAATCGAATCCCAGCATCGCCTGCGGCGTCATCGACGCGACTCCGAGCTTTACCAGCATGCTCCGCAGCGCCGCGAAATCCTTCGCCGCGATCTCCGGCTCGTTCTCCTTCAACAGCCGGTAATACGCCGGATTCTGCCGGCTGAACTGCGTCAACGGCCGCGCATACACCGCCTCCCGCAGCGCCTGAAACGCCTCGCCCGCCGGAAACCGCAACTCCGGCACCCTGCGCAAACGCTCCCGCGCCGCCGCCACCAATTTCTTTTCGCACAACGCTTCCACTTCCGCGCAACCCGCGAGAAACGTCCCTTCATCCACCCGCGCTTCGACTTCCCTCACCAGCGCCTCGAACAACCGCGCCTGTTCCCGCCGCCACGATCCTTCCGGCTCCGCCGTCGCCGCGATCGCCTGCGCCCGCACGGTCGCCGCCCGCCAGCGAAACTCTTCGATCTTCGACCGGAACTCCCCCACGCCCGACTTCAACAACTTCAGCTCCGCGCGAATCGCCTGCACCTCCGCTCCCACCCGCGCCTCGTCGCGCCGCTTGGTCGTCACTCCCGTCGTGATCGCCGCCCCGAGCCCGATCATCCCGATCAAAACCGGCAGATGCGGCAACGACGCCCGCCACCCGCCACGCGGCTTCGCCGGCGCGGACGTCGCCGGAGTTTCGGGCGGTGCGGTTTCGGATTCCATTTAGCGCGCCGATGTTATCGGCGCATTCCGCCCTCCGCTTCAGTCCGTTTGCGCATCCTGCCCCACCCCACCCGCGTCAGTAAAATCGGATTCCGCTCTGGCGGAATTACCCTCACAGTCCACGTTCCTTTTCCGTTTTCATGCCCATCAAGCTCTTCGACTCGCTCACGCGAGAGATCCGCGAACTCCGCCCCAGCCAGCCCGACGGCGTCTACCGCTTCTACAATTGCGGTCCCACCGTCTATGCTCCGGCGCACATCGGCAATTTCCGCACGTTCGTCGTCAACGACGTCATCCGCCGCCTCCTCGAGCTCGAGTTCGGCCCGGACAAGGTGAAACACGTTCGCAATCTCACCGACGTCGACGACAAGACCATCAAGCGCGCCCGCGACGAAAACCGCCCCCTCGCCGAGGTCACCAGGCAGTGGACCGACAAATTCCACGCCGACTGCGCTGCGCTCAACTGTCTCCCGCCCCACGTCGAACCCACCGCCACCGGCCACATCCGCGAGCAGGTCGACATGATCGACTGCCTCATGCGCCACGGCAACGCCTACCGCGCCGCCGACGGCTCCGTTTATTTCAAGGTGTCCTCCTTCTCCGGATACGGACGCCTCTCGCGCGTCAAGGAACGCGAGCTCCAACTCGGCTCCGCCCTCGCGGGCAAATCGCAGGCCGTCGACGCCGACGAAAAGGAAGACGGCAGCGACTTCGCCCTCTGGAAAGCGCACAAGCCCGAAGACGGCGACAACGCCTGGGACAGCCCTTGGGGCCGCGGCCGCCCCGGCTGGCACATCGAGTGCAGCGCGATGAGCAAGAAGCACCTCGGCGACACCATCGACCTCCACACCGGTGGCGTCGACCTCCTCTTCCCGCACCACGAAAACGAAATCGCCCAGTCCGAGTGCTGCAACGGCACGCAGTTCTCGCACCACTGGTATCACAGCGAGCACCTCCTCGTGGACGGCAAGAAGATGTCCAAGTCGCTCGGCAATCTCTACACGCTCGACGAGCTCAAAGCCAAAGGCTTCAGCCCGATGGCGCTCCGCTATGCCCTCCTCGCCGGCCACCCGCGCAAGCAACTCAACTTCACCCTCGATTCCCTCCACGCCGCCGAGAAAGCGCTCGCCACGCTCCGTCACTACCGCGCGTCGCTTTCACCCGCCGCGGCCGCGCACGACGCCTTCGATCACGTCATCGAAGCGCTCCACGACGATCTCAACACCCCCGCCGCCCTCGGCGCCTTGTTCACCA
>JGI12420J12819_1001365_pt1 | contig 10226 bp, 7 predicted proteins | sample Passage237A_FD_12819 | JGI IMG/M metagenome (IMG submission 12819) | reverse complement strand
CCCCCCCCCCCCGTGCGGAAAGATGTCGCATATGCGACATCTTTCCGCACACCGCGCCTCGCCCGCTACGCAGGCCGCTGCTCGCAGGCGCTCCCTCCCGCCGCNAACTGCCCNATTCCTCAGAACTTGAACTTCACATACCCTTCCACTCGCAGCGGCAGATCCTGAAACACGAGCACGTGATTCGAGAAGTTGTCGCCATTGTGGATCCAGTTCCGCTCATCGAGCACGTTCAACACGTCGATGTTCACCTCCCAAGTCGGCCGCCGGTAGAACAGAAACGCATTCAAGAACACCTGCGCTGGAATGTGATACTCGTTCGTCAGATTTCCCGGCTGCTCGCTCTGCCAGCTCGCGCCGATCCCTCCGCCAAACCCGTTCTCCATCCGATACGAGAAGCTCCCGTTCACGATCCAGCGCGACAGCCCCGGAATCCGATAATTCCCGCGCGGCAGCTTGTCCCACTGAAACCCGAGCCCGTTCCCGCGCCCGCCCGGCCCCGCGCCCGGCGCATACAGATTATACAACGACAACCCGCCCGCCTGCGTCGCCGTCGAATTGTCGAACCGCCCGTCCGTGTAAGCCACGTTGAACGTCGCGTTGAACCGCAGGTGCGGCTGATACACGAACTCCAGCTCCGCGCCGCGCATCTTCAGATTCTTCACGTCGCCGCCGAGCTCGAGTTCCTCGCGCCGCTGATCGAACACCGCCACTCCCGCATACAGCTTGTTCTCCAACAGCGAAAACTTCGCGCCCACTTCCGCCAGCCGGCTCAAATTCGTGAAATCGTCCGGATCGATCACGCCGTTTCCATCCTCGTCTTCCTTCAACATCACGCCGCCACCGGTCACGTTCCCGTGCACCGCCACCGCGCGTTGATACGTCGCATACAACGTCGCCTTCGGCGTCACGCGATAGATCGCGCTCGCGTTCCACGACACCGCCTCATCGCTGTGCCGGTCCGCCCACGGCACGCCCACCGCCTCGCCCAACGGATCCCGCGCCTTCGCGTAAAACCCATCCAGCCGCACGCCTGCCAACACCGAGAACTTGTCGCTGAACTTGATTTCGTCCTGCACGAACACCGCCGGATTCCACAACTGCGAATCCGTCGTCTCCGGACTTCCATACGACGCCGGGAAAAACAAATACCCCTCCGGTCCTTCGAATCCCGGCCAATACGACTCCGGATAATCGTTCACATGACTGAACACCGGATTCGCCCGCGTGAGGTCATACTGGAAGAAATACTCGTTGAAGTAGTTCGTGTAGCTCAGCCGGTCCTCGAACCGCAGCGTCGCGCCCGCGATCAGATCGTGCGTCACGCCTTCGCCGCCGAGGCTCGCATGCCACTCCGTCCGATTCTCGAACGTCGTCTGCTCCGCCCACTCCGCGTATTCAAAATGATGATATCGCCGGCGGTCCACGCGCTCCGCCAGCGTGCGGTTCACCACCTTCCGTCCCGGCGCGAGCTGCGCCGTCACGATGAACTGCCCGCGCCACACCTCCGCGTCCGAAAAGTCTCCCGGCGACAACAGCGTCGCGTCGCGCGGCAGGTCCACCCACGTCGTGCCCGGAATCGTCCCCGCCAGCGCCCCCGCGTCCGAATACCCGAGATCCGGCAGATCGCCCGTGTAATACCGTCCATGGTCGATCAACTCCTGATTCGGCCGGTTCACCCCCAGCAACTGTGGCGTCGCCTGCGAGATATACTGCGCGTTCGCCTGCAGCGTCACCGCGTCGCTCGGCCGGCGTATCCAGGAAACAAACACATCGTGCCGGTCGTCCCGCCCGCCGTGCCGCTTGAAGAACGTGTCGTCCTCCTTGCCTTCGTAGCTCAGCCGCCACGCCGACTTCCCGCCCGCGAACGGCGCCGTCGTGTCGATCTGCCAGGATCCGTTCAACCACGACCCGCCGCCGGGCACCCACGTGCCCACGCGCGCCGTCAGCGTCGTCTCCGGCGAAAACTTCGGCTGTTTCGTCACGTAGTTCACGTAGCCGCCCGTGAAGAATCCGCTGCCATACACCGCCGATCCCGGCCCGCGCACCACGTCGACCGCCTCGACGTTGTTGAACGACGGCATGTATCCAAAATTATTATAACTCAGCCGCTGCCCGTTCAAAAACGTCTCGGCCAGATCCCCGCGCACGTTCGGGATCGTCGCCTTCCCATAACTCGCCGGCGCATAACTTCCCGGCGCGAACGCCACGAACTCTCGCACGCCTTCGATCCCGCGCTCGCGCAACAGGCCTTGCGTGATCGTCGACACCCCGCGCGGCGTCTCGAGCACTCCGCGCAAATCGCCGAACACGCCCTCGACCGGACGAATCAGCGGATTCACCGAATCCTCGACGGGCACGCCCGTCACCTCGAACAAATCGAGGCGGACCGGCTCGTCCGCGTCACTTTGCGCCCGCGCCACCACGGTGACGCCGATCGCCATTAGCACTGAAGCGAGTTTTTTCGGGAATTTCATTTTGTCGGTTGCCCGACCCGTCACGAACTCCCGTCGAAAGGGGCGCCACGCGCCCCACGGCGCTCCTCGCGGCGCCTGCTGTTTCCTTCGTCGGCATGATCCGTGTCAGGTTCAAGGGTCGAGCGGCCGTTCGCACCGCAATCTCAGCCCTCCGCGGAGGACACCCCTACAGGCGGGCGCACACAAAGCCGCCCCGTCCCCACGATGCAAGCGAAAGATTTGTCACAAGAAAAACGGCACAGGCGCTCGCGCACCCGTGCCGTTCCATGGCCAAAATCTTTCGGCCCGCAAAAGTCCCCACCTCCCCGCCAAGTCAAACGCCGCGCCCAACCCATCCCGGAAATCCGGCTAACCCTGACCGGCCCGCATCGGGTTTTCCCCCACCCATCCAGGCGCCCCCCGCGGTCGCCGGAAAACACCCCACCCGCCGACCCGCAAATCCGCTCGTAGCCGCCGCCGTCCGCCGCGCCTAGATTCCTCGATGCATCCTCATCTTTACTTCATCCCGCTCATCATCTTGGTCGGCGCCGTCTTCCTCTTCGTCATGTATCGACGTGGCCGGCGCGAACTGCCCGCCGGCCGCCCCGACACCACCCCGCCTCAACACCTCGAGCGCGACGACGATCCCGCCCGCCGCCGCGCCCTTGGCAAAGAAGGGCCGCGGTAACCCGCGCCCCTATCCTCACTGCACCTCGAAAATCTCCGCCAACACCGTCCCCATCTTTCCGTCCGCACTGCGCACCACCGCCGTATAAACACCCGGCGCCAGCGTGACCACCAGCGCCGCATCTTTCCCATCCGCACTCGTCAGCGGCCCCGCTCCAACGCGCGTAAAGAGATTCCGCAACTGCGCCACGTTTCCCTCCACCCAGTTGTCGTTCTGCGCGATCACCGCCGGGCCTTTGTGCACCGTGATCGTCGGATCCGGCAACGCCTCCGTCACCCCTTGCGTCGCGAGGCTCGGCCCCACCGCGCGGATCAACACCGTGCGCGGATGCACGCCGCCGATCACGAATCCCACGATCGTCACGCCATCGACGCTCGAAATCCGGTCGCGTGACGACAACGCCGTCAGCGCACGTTCCGCCGGATTCGTCGTCACCATTCCGTCCAGACCCGAATACGCCACGATCGATGTGCCCGTGAAACGTCCCGACAACCTCACCCCTTCGCCCACGCGTTTCCCATGATACTGCGCCTGCACGCTCGCGCCGCCCGTGTCCGTGATCTCCAACACGCCATATTGCAGGCGTCCGGGAATCGCGCCGCCGCTATACGGTCCGCCTTTCACCGATCCGTCGCGCGTCAACGCCGCGCCGTGCATCACCGGCATCGCCGCGCCACCACCATCCGCATAGTCCGCGTTCCGACCGTCGTCGTAAGCGATGCCGTGCATGTCGCCGGACAAAATCGCCAGATTCGTGATGCCCGCGCCCTTGATGAAGTTCGCGATCGCCTTCCGCTCCGTCGCGTAAATTCCCCAGTCGTCCGCACCCGTCCCCGCCACACTGATCCACGGCACCGGATTCACCCACAGGATCAATGGATATCCCGCGTCACGCGCCGCGAGCAGCTCACGTTTGAACCACGCCATCTGCGCCGCGCCGAGCCGCACCTTCGCCGCATTGTCGGGCGCGCGGATGCTCGCACTCGCGCTCCGCAAATCCGTCATGATCACCCGCACCCGCCCGATCGTGAACGCCTGCCCGATCGTTCCGTCGCCCGCCGCTCGCGGATAGTGCGGCACATAGTCGCCATACGCCTGCCGCGCCGCATCGCGCCCGATCGAGGTCCCGTCGGAATCGTTCCCCGCGTAATCGTGGTCGTCCCACACATAAGCCACCGGCACGTTCCGATACAGCTCCGCCTGGGCCGGTGCGCTCAACACGCCGTCATAGTTTTTTCGATACTCCTCCACGTTCGCGCTGTTCGTGTTCGAATAATGCAGGTCGCCCGTGCTGATGAACACCAGCGGCTTCTCCGCGAGAATCGCCTCATAGGCCCGCTGGTCCTTGTCGCGATGGTCGCCGCACGAACCGAACACGATCTTGAACGACGCCGCTCCACTCGGAAACGTCCGGAACTGTCCCCGCCACTCCGGTTCGCTCCGCAGCACGCCGTTCACCTCGAACCCGTAGTGATAAAGCGTGTTCGCCTTCAACATCGGCGCCTCGAGTTTCACCACCCGCCCCGTCGCCGACGTCGCCTTCACCGCCGCCGAATAAACCGGCTTGGTCAGCGTCGCGTTTTCACTCACCACCCACCGCACCGACGCGCCTTCGCTCCTCACGCGCACCGCCGCCGTCGCTCCGCTGGTGGTCACATTCCCCACCCACGCTCCGCTTTCGAAGGGCGCGGTTTGGGCCTGTATCCAGGAAATTGAGACACCCAGCAGCACCAGCAGAGACAGCGTTCGCACGATGGGGAAGTCCACCATGCCCCGGTTCGGGTTTCACCTGACAATTCGCCCGCCCGTCCAAATTACACTTTTTTGCGCGCTGCTGATGCAAACAAGGGGCCTCTTGCCCAACCTCGCCTCACCACCCCAGCTCCCGTCGCACGTGCTTCATCGCCGGACTCCCCCGCGACAACAACCGGTCGTGATAACGTCTTAGGTTGAACGCCGCGCCCTCCTTCCGCTCCACCGCCGCCCGCGTGTCGTCGTGCTCCACCGCGCCGACGAAATAGGTCGAGAGCTGCGTCGAGCTCTGACACGCCCGCCGCCACTTCCCCACCGCTTCGCCTTCCTCTTGGAAGCCGCGCTTCATCATCAGATCGAGCGCCTCCCGTTCGGTCATTCCCGCGCAGTGCACCTTGTAATCGAGAATCGCATTGATGATCGCGCGCACGCGCATCTTGAGCTGTTGCATCCTCACCTCCGGTCCGCCGAAGCCCGCTTCCGCCATCACGCGCTCCGCATACACCGCCCAGCCTTCCACAAACGTTCCGCTCATGAACACCGCGCGCACCAGCGTCGGCGCCCGAAACCGATTCGAATGCGCGATCTGCAAAAAGTGTCCCGGCATCGCCTCGTGCACCGAGAGGTCGTGCAGCATGTAATCGTTGTATTCACGGAAGAACGACACCTTTCGCGCCGGGCTCCAGTCCGCCGGGGTCGGCGACACCGCGTAATACGTCTCGCCTTCCGGCTCCAGCGCTCCCGGCGAGTCGCAATACGCGATCGCCACTCCGCGCTGAAACTCCGGCAGCACGATGATTTTCAGCGGCGTGTCCGGCACCGTCACCAGATCCTTCTCACGCACGAACGCCGTCGCCGCGTCCGTGATCTCCTTCGCGCGATCCACCACCGTCTCGTCGTTCGGCCGGTTCTCCGCCAACCGATCGAGCACCGCCTTGATCACGTTCGCTCGATCTTTCTCCGCTCCCGCCGGCGCGTCGGGAAAATAATTTCTGAACAGCGGCAACGCCGTCGCATACATCGCGTCCGTCGTCGCCTCCAGCTCCGCCTCCGCCCGCCGCACGACCTCCTCCGGAGACATCTCCGAGTCCAACGCGAATCGCAGCTTCTTCCGAAACTTGTCCGCCCCCAGCCGGAAATCTCCGTTCGCCTTCGGCAGCACTTCCTTCTCCAGCCATGCTTTGTAGTCCTCCAGCGCCGCCACCGCTTTCGCCTGCGCCGGCTTCAATTCTTCCCGCATGTGCGGCGCCTGCTGAAACAACGGCTCCAGTTCGCTCTGCACCAGCGCGATCGCGCCCGCCGTCTGCCCGATCGCCGTCTCCGTATGAATCCGCGGCGGATTCCGCAGCGTCGCTTTGATTTGCTCCACCACCTGCGGAATCGCGTTCATCCGTTTCGCCGCATTCCGCAACCGCTCCTCCGGCGGCGCGAACTCCCGCGCCGTCAGCAGATAGATGCTCGTCGCGAGCGAATCGTTATACGAAAGCGGATTCCATTCGTGCGGTTTTTCCTCCGTGAGCATGTAGAGCATCGAACCCAGCTCCAGCCGCAGGATCTCCGCGTCCACGCGATTCGGCCCCGTCAACTCCGCGACGTCGATCTGCTCCAGCGCCGCCAACTGCGCCCGCAGCGACCGCTCCCGCTCCGCCAGCGCCGTCGCGCTGAAATCCGTCAGCCGGTCGTCGAATCGATGATCGCCCAACTGCGTCGCCATCTCCGGCCGCGATCGCAAAAGATCCTCGATGCACTCCGCCGCCAGCTTTTCGAACACCGCATCCGCCGTCGTCGCCGCCCGCGCCAGCGTCCCGAGCATCGCCACCGTCACCCACACCCGCGCCGCTTTGAGGATCTTCGTTTGCATGCCGCGACGCTACAAAACCGCCCCAGACGCTCAATCCACAATCGGTCTGTCACATCCCGAATCCTCCCCGAGGCGTCCGCGTCCTGCCTCGCGGACGATTCACGCCACACTGAAATTCCTCGCCCGCGCTTCCTCCTCCATCCTTCTTCTCTACCATGACCTCGCACCCCGTCGTATCGCGATTCCTCCTGCTGCTCGCGTTCTGCGCCACGTCCGCCGCGCTCTCCGCGGCCACCACGTTCAGCGACCCGCGCGAAGCCCTCGTTGCCAGTGCCAAACTCCCCCGCCTCTCCATCGAGGGCAACCGCATCGTCGATCCCTCCGGAAAAACCGTCATCCTCCGTGGCGTCGCCACCACCGATCCCGCCACGCTCTTCGAGCGCGGCCAGTGGGGTCGTCGCTATTTCGAGGAAGCCCGCGCTTGGAACGCCAACGTCGTCCGCATCCCCGTCCACCCCGCCGACTGGCGCAAACTCGGCGAAACCGAATACCTGAAGCTCCTCGACCAGGCCGTGATCTGGGCCGGCGAACTCGGCATGTATGTGATCATCGACTGGCACTCGATCGGCAATGTCCTCACCGGCGTTTACCACCTGCCGATGTATATCACCTCGCGCGACGAAACGTTCCGCTTCTGGAACACCATCGCCCAGCGCTACCGCGGCGTCTCCACCGTCGCCATGTATGAACTTTTCAACGAGCCCACCAACCGCAACGGCGAGATGGGCCGTCTCCCCTGGCCCGACTTCAAGCGCTTCCTCGAGGACATCATCTACATGATCCGGAAGATCGACCCCGAGTCCCTCGTCCTCGTCGCCGGCTTCAACTGGGGCTACGATCTCACCATGATCGCCGACGAGCCCATCGGTTTCCCCGGCGTCGCGTATTGCACCCACCCCTACCCGCAGAAGCGCCGCGACAACTGGGAGGAAAACTGGGAACGCGACTGGGGTTTCGTCGCCAAAAAATATCCCGTCGTCGCCACCGAATTCGGCTTCATGAGCGCCGACGGCCCCGGCGCCCACATCCCCGTCATCGGCGACGAAACCTACGGCGAAGCGATTATCTCCTTCTTCGAAAAACGCGGCATCTCCTGGACGCCTTGGGTCTTCGACGCCCACTGGTCCCCCCAGCTCCTCGACGACTGGAACTATACCCCCAGCCGCCAAGGCCGCTTCTTCCGCCAAAAGCTCCAGGAACTAAACAAATAAATCTACACGCCTCACCGAGCAGGGCGGGTTTTCCAACCCGCCCTTTTTTGCGCCCAAAAGTCCCCCGCCCCTCCCGCCCCCTCGTTCTCGTTCTTCTTTCTCTTTCTCGTTCTCTTTCTCTTCCCCACCCCCTTTCCAAAACCCCCGCGCTTGCCCCGCGTCAGGCCCCACACCCCATGCGCCTCACCCCACTCCTCCGCCTCCTCCTCATCTCCCTCCTCACCTTCGCCAGCCTCGCCCACGCCCAACCCGTCACCGTCCACCACTCCTCCAACGCCGAGCCCATCCTCTTCGGCGCCGCCGAACTCCGCGCCGCCCTCGCCGCGAAGCCACCCTCCACCTCGGCTGCAATTCACCTCGAACTCACCTCCTCCCCCGCCACCCAATCCCTCCTCTCCGCCCACCACTCCCTCGCCTCTCCTCCCTCCTGCAACACCCCCGAAAGCTTCTCCATTCGCCTCGCCCGCACGACCTCATCGGCGACCGACGCACCCCGCCAAATCCACATCTTCGGCCACGACCCCGCCGGCCTCATGTATGGCGCCCTCGAGGCCGCCGAAATCATCCGCACCAGCGGACTCGACGCGCTCACCGACACCGACCAATCGCCGCACTTCGCCACCCGCGGCGTCAAATTCAACCTCCCCCTCGACGCCCGCACCCCCAGCTACACCGACGCCGGCGAATCCGCCCAGCAAAACATCGCCACCGTCTGGGACATGTCCTTCTGGCGCGACTACATCGACCGCCTCGCCCGCGATCGCTACAATCTCGTCTCGCTCTGGAACCTCCACCCGTTCCCATCCCTCGTCCGCGTCCCCGAATACCCCGACGTCGCCCTCGCCGATGTCCATCGCTCCACCGCCAAGTGGGACGAATACTACCACACGTGGGCCACCGGCCTCGACGCCCCCGAGATCCTCGACCACGTCGAAGTCCTGAAAAAACTCACCATCGACGAAAAAATCGCCTTCTGGCGCGAGGTCATGCGCTACGGGCGCTCCCGCAACGTGAAGTTCTTTATGTCATCACGTGGAATGTCTTCACCAACGGCACCCGCGGCCAATACGGCCTCGCCCCCGATTGGTCCAACCCCACCACCGCCGACTACGTTCGCCGCAGCGTCCGCGAGCTCATCCTCACCTACCCCGACCTCGCCGGAATCGGCCTCACCACCGGCGAAAACATGCCCGACGCCACCGCCGCCGAAAAAGAAGATTGGGCCTTCCGCACCTTCGGCCAGGGCGTTCTCGACGCCCTCGCCGTCCAACCCGACCGCCAGCTCGCCTTCATCCACCGCCAGCACGAAGCCGCCGCCGCCGAAATCGCCCAACGCTTCGCCCCGCTCATCCAACACCCGGGCATCGAATTCATCTACAGCTTCAAATACGCCGAAGCCCACGCGCTCAGTTCCACCACCCAAAACTTCCACACGAACTTCCTCCGCGACGTCGGCGACCAGCCCGTCCTCTGGACCCTCCGCAACGACGACTCCTATTTCTTCCGCTGGGCCGCCCCCGACTTCGTCCGCGACTTCATCCGCAACATCCCCACGCACCCCACCCGCGGCTTCTACTACGGCTCCGACCAATGGGTCTGGGCCCGCGACTTCCTCGACCGCCACCGCGCCCCCGACGCCCCTCGCCAGCTCGAGCACGACAAACACTGGCTCCACTGGCTCTTGTGGGGACGTTTTGGATACAACCCCGACCTCTCCCACGATCGCATCGTTTCCCTCGTCGCCGAACGATTCGCCATCCCCACCGCCGACGCCGCCGCGCTCCTCGCCGCCTGGCAGGACGCGTCGATGATCTACCCTCTCGTCACCGGTTTCCACTGGGGCCGCTTCGATTTCCAATGGTATATCGAAGCCTCCAAAGCCCGCCCCGAGCCCGCGCAAACACCGACCGGCTTCCACGACCTCAATCGCTTCATCTCCCTCGCTCCTCACCCGACGAGCAACAACGTCTCCATCCCCGACTACGTCGCCGCCCTCCGCAAAAACGAAACGCCTCGCGGCACGACGCCCCCTCAACTCGTCCAAGACCTCCACGCCCACGCCGACCGCGCCCTGGCTTACCTCGATCAACACGCGTCATCCATCGCCACACCCAACGCCGACTTCCGCCAAACCCGCGCCGACATCCGCATCATCGCCCACCTCGGCAAACACTACTCCCACAAAATCGCCGCCGCCACCGAACTCGCACTCCTCCGCGACACCCTCGCCGCCACGCACCGCGATCGCCTCGCCACCG
>JGI12420J12819_1001343_pt1 | contig 10358 bp, 11 predicted proteins | sample Passage237A_FD_12819 | JGI IMG/M metagenome (IMG submission 12819) | reverse complement strand
TCAGAAGTTGATGGACCTGTTGTTCAAACTTCGCGACGCGGGCAACACGGTGATCGTGATCGAGCACAATCTGGATGTGATCAATTTGGCGGACTGGGTCATCGATCTCGGGCCGGGCGGCGGTCGCGAGGGAGGCGAGATCGTGTTTGCCGGGCCGCGGAGTGAGCTCGAGGCGAGCGAGCGGTCGTTGACGGGAGAGGCGTTGCGGCGGTGGCGCACGGGGGGAGGAAGGCGAATGTGGCGTGAGTAGTGCGGGTTGCGGGAATGGGGGATCGGTGCACGCTGCGGGGGGATAAAAAGCGTCACCGGTTGGAAGCGATGGCGTCATTAAGCGGGTTACCCCCTCGAATCATGAAAACCAAACTCGGCCTTTTTTTCGTTCTCGCGGCGCTGGTCGCGGGAACTGCGCCCGGATTTGCGCAAACCACCACGGATGCGGCGGCGGCGAAGGCCGTGGCGACGGCGGATGAGATGGAGCAACTGGTGGCGCCGATTGCGTTGTATCCGGATGTGTTGGTGGCGCTGATACTTCCGGCGGCGATCGAAAGCGCGGACGTGGTGCTGGCGGCGCGTTTTTTGGAACGCGGTGGAGCGGAGGCGCAGATCGATGGCCAGCCTTGGGACGACAGCGTTAAAGGTCTGGCGCGTTATCCGGACGTGGTGAAATGGATGGACGAGAATCTCTCGTGGACGCGACAGTTGGGCGACGCGTATTTGGACAAACCTGAAGAGGTGATGGCGGCGATCCAGCGCGTGCGGGCGAGGGCGAAGGCGCAGGGATTGCTGGTGAGCACGGCGGAGCAGGAGGTGGTGGCGGAGGGCGAATACATTCGCATCGTGCCGGCGCAGCCGAACGTGGTGTATGTGCCGCGCTACGATCCGGAACTGATTTTCGTGGAGCATCGCGTGATCTATTACCGGCCGGATCCGTGGATCACGTTTGGCGTGGGGTTTGGGGTGGGATGGTGGCTGGGGTATGACTGCGACTGGGGTCGGCGGGTGATCGTGGTGAATCCGAGCTATCGTCATCACTGGCGGATCATCACGACTGGCGGCATCACCGCTTTGTGCACAACCACCGCTTTCATCACGGCTGGAAGCCGTGGGCGCCGTCGCACCGGCGTCATCTTCATCAACGGAATCATCACAATCATTTCAATCGCCCCGGTCGTGAGATTGCGCGGCCGACGCCGCATCACGGCGCGCCGCGGCATGATTGGAACCGGCCGGGGGAACGTCGGGATTTTCGGCCGCACGTAAGTCGCGACGGGCAGAGGCAGCATTTTGGCCGGGATGGTCAGCAGCGGCGGGAAATAGGACGCTCGCCGGCGGCCTCGACCTGGAGCGCGGGGCCGCGCGGCCAAGGCATTCAGCAGGCGCAGACGGGTGCGGCGCCGCAGGTCGGGCAGCGGAACGAAGAGCGTCGCGAGTGGCGGCGTGACCGGGAGCGCGATGGGAATCGCGGGCCTGAGCAACGTCGTGAGTTTGCGCCCAACGCGCCGCGAGTGGTTGGAACGCCGCCGGCGGGAACCTTGAGGCAGCGGCAGCCTGCGAGTGAGCCGGTCCCGCGCCCGCAGTTGAATCAGCGACCGGACATCCGGCAGCGACCGGAAATGGCTCAACGCCGCGAAATGAATCAACGGCAGCCGATGCAGCAGCCGCGAACGGAGCGGGTGCAAGCGCCGCGCCCGGTGACTCCGCAGGTTGCGGCGGCGCCTGCGCCGCGTCCGGCGCCGGAGCGACGGGCTTCGGTGAGCAGCGATGCGGGACGTCCCTCGACGCCGAGGATTTCGGCGCCGAGTTCCGATGGCCGCAGCGCGAGCGGTGCGGTGCGCGGCGGCGGAGGAGGAGGGCCCCGTGGAGGCGATGGGGGGCGCAATGGCGGCCGCGGGGGACGCGGGGAACGGTGAACGAAGGAGTTTTTGAAATGAAGAAGCCCGCGAAGAATCGCGGGCTTTTTTGTGTTCGGAATGAAAGCGACGTTTTACCGCCAGTGTTCGCGCACGTAGACGTAACCATTGCCCTGGCGACGCCATTGCGGGGGTTGGAACGAGTCATAGCCGGCGGGCGGAATTTCCCAGTGGCCGGCGATCCAGGTGTAGTTGCGTCCGCTGTAGGACCAATAGCCGGGGATCCAGACGGCATTCGACGTGGGTTGTGGTGTGACGGCTTCGGATTGCGCGGGCGGCGGAGGTGGCGGAGAGCCTTCGACGTAGATGTTGGTGGCGGCGGGGTCGTGGGCGTCGTATCCAGAATAACCGGACGACGTTGAAGCGGCTTCGCGACGATCCTTGCGATTGCCGAGCGCGCCGCCCGCGATAGCTCCGGCGGCGGCGCCGATGGCGGCGCCGGAAGCGGCGTTGCCGCTGCCGCGGTTGTTGCCGATTACGGCGCCGGCAAGAGCGCCGAGCGCGGCACCTCCCGCGGCGCCGCGCGTGGTGTTGGAAGAAGTGCTGGAACAACCTGCGGTGAGCGAGCCGGCGAGAAGCGCCAGCACGCAGGCCTGCTGTCCTTTGGTTAACATTTTCATGGCGACGGCATAGTGCCTGGGCGCCATGGCGCGGTTCCTAAGGGGTAGGCCCGAGGGAGCGGCGGGAGAATGCGCGGTGGGGGCACCGCGCCTCCATTGGGTTGTGTGAGTTATTTGACGGCGGCCCAGACGCGCTGGACGTCGTCGTGATCTTCGAGGGCTTGGAGGAACTCGCCGACCTCGGCGCGGGCGTTGTCGTCCAGCTCGGGATGGGTTTTGGCGAGATAGCCGATTTCGGAGGTGACAACGGTCCATCCGTTTTGGGCGAGCCACGTGGAGACAGCGTGGACGGCGGTGCGCTCGGTGATGAAGCGGGTGCCGGCGCGGTCGGCGGGGATGTCGTCGTTTTGATCGTGGGTGAGCGGTTCGAAGTCGTTGGCGCCGGCTTCGATGGCGGCGGCTTCGCGGTCGACGTCGAGATCGGCGTGGTGGGCTTCGACGAGGCCGACGTGATCGAAGAGGAACTTGTTGCTGCCGGCGGCGCCGAGGACGCCCTTCTTGAAAAGCACGCGGATTTCGGGAGCGGTGCGCTGATGGTTGTCGGTGTAAACCTCGACGATCACGGGGACTTTGTGCGGCGCGTAACCCTCGAAGACGACGTGCTCCATGGAGCTTTTGTCGCCGCCGGTGCCGGCGCCCTTGGCGATGGCGCGTTCGATGACGTCACGGGTGACGCTCGCTTTTTTCGCTTTTTCGACGGCGGCGAAGAGTCGGGGGTTGGCGCTGATATCGGGACCGCCGAGCTTGGCGGCGACGGTCATTTCTTTGACGAGTTTTCCGACCATCTGCCCCTTCTTCAGGTTTACGATGGCGCGTTTTGCGTGAAGCCACTGGCGTCCCATAGGAGCGGGCGAAGCTGGAGAATCGGCGGACGGGGCGCAATGGCGAAGGCGGAGGCGGCGGGCGCGATATTTTGCAGGTTCGTGCAACTTCGGGCGGGGGAGCGGTGTGATGGGAGCAGCCGCAACGCATCACGCGCTGCACTGAATCAACCAAATCATTCCAGAGATATCCCCATGAAACGTATTCGTTTTTTCTCGATTCTTGCCGCTGTCGCGCTGGCCGCGACGGGTGTTCGCGCCGCTGATCCCGGCTATGTCGATCTCGGTAAATTCACGCCGGCGAAAGGGCGTGAATTCGTCGAGGTGAATTTGCACGCGCCGCTGATCAAGCTGGCGGCGCGCTTCGTGGACAAGGATGAGCCGGAGGTGGCGGAACTGTTGCGCGGCTTGAAGCACGTGCGGGTGAACGTCGTGGGCTTCGACGAAACGAACAAGCGCGAGACGACCGATCGAGTGGATGCGATTCGCAGCGAGCTCGAAGGCCAGGGCTGGGTGAAGCTCGTGACGGTGAAGGAAGCGGAGCAGGCGGCGGACGTGGGCGTCTTTGTGAAGATGCGCGAGGACGAGAGCATCGATGGCGTGGTGGTGACGGTGATCGATCGCTCGGACGACAAGGCGGTGTTTGTGAATGTGGTGGGCAACATCACGCCGGAGCAGATCTCGGCGTTGGGCGAAGGATTGAACATCGAGCCGCTGGCGAAGCTTTCGTTGAAGGGACGGAAGAAGTCGGTGTGAGCGGGCGGCGCGCGAACGAACAAGGACGACGATGAACTCCACACCTGTTTCAGGGGCCGCGCGGAGAAAGCGGTTTCGTTGGTGGCAGTGGTTGCTGGCGATGAGCGCGGCGGGCGTCGTGTTGCTGGCGATCGCAGTGGTGAACGCGGTGACGCTGGCGAAAGATGCGACGGTGTTGCGCGATGAAGTCGTGGGGGCGCTGGCGACGAAAGCGAAGGTGAACGTGCAGGTTTCGGCGGGGCCAGTGTTGTTGAGTGCGTTGCGCGGGGGGCTGCGTTTCGCGAAAGAGATGCCGGAGGAGGCGCGGCTGGCGTTGAGCGCGGTGCGGAAGGCGAGCGTGGGGGTTTATACGATCGATGCGGAGGGGAGCGAGGAGCGGGCGCAGGCGATGTTTGCGTCGGCGACAGAGGTCATGGCGCGGCGCGGGTGGCAACGCGTCGTGGCGGTGAACGAGGGAGACACGCAGGTGATGGTGTTTGCGCCGACGCGGAGCGGATGGACGAGCGCGCAGAAGGTATGCGTCGCGGTGTGCGACGAGGACAAGTTGATCGTCGTGACGGGCACCATCCGGCCCGAGCCGCTGGTGGAGATCGCCGAGCGGCGCGGAGCGATGGCGCGGTTCTTGTAGGCGGGAGGGCGCCTGCGAGAAGGCTGCCTACGGGTGGTTGGCGGGAGCGGGCGGCGGGGGGCCGAGGCGGCGAGGCTGGCGGTCGAGGTTGGCGGCGACATCGCGGGCGGCGAGGGTTTCGACGCCGGGTTTGCCGAGGAAGCCGAGGTCGCGGAACCAATCGAGGAAACGTTGAGACCAGGTGCCGAAAGCGATGCCGCCCATGTTGGCGAGACCGCCGGTGGCGGGCGGTTCGTCGGGGCCGGGTTTGTCGCCGGGGTGGCGACCGCGGGCGTAAACGTGAAGTTCGACGTTGGGGACGCCGTCCAAGTGGAGCGCGGTGAAGTATTCGTGGGCCCAGAGGGCGTGGATCCAGTCGCGCCAGCCGGGCGTGGCGATGAAGGACGGCGGCGTGGAGCGGGGGATGGTGGGTTTTTCGCCGCGGGCGAAGGGCGTGGGACCGGGATAAATCAGGCCGGTGAAGTCGGGGCGGGAAGAGATCTTGGCGAGCGGGTTGCCGGGGACGTCGTGCTTCCGGTCGAATTCCTCGAATTGGATCGAGGCGTAGGCGGCGAGTTCGGCGCCGGCGGAGAAGCCGACGATGCCGATTTTGTTCGGGTCGAGGTTCCATTCCTTCGCGTAGGCGCGGACGAGTTTGACGGCTTGGAGGGCGTCGTTGACGCCGTCGACGCGTGGGTCGTAGCCGTCGCTACGGAGGCGGTTGCGGAGGATGACGGTGTTGACGCCGTGGTTGTGGAAGAACGCGACGAAGGGGGCGGCTTCGGAGCCGACGTTGAGCGAGTTGTGTCCACCGCCGGCGGCGAGGATCACGCAGGCGCCGGTATTGAGCTGACTGTGGCCGGGGTGGAATTCGATCGAAGGATTATGGATGCCGACGATGGCGCCGAGGGTGACGGGGCCCCAGAATTGATACACCTCGGGCTCGCGGATTTTGTCCTGATTGAGGAGGGGCGAGTCGGGCGGGTAGAGCGGAACGATGACGCCGCCGGCGACGATCGGTTGCGGAGAGTAAGGGGCGTCGGTTTTGGCGGCGGGGGCGGGGATGCCGGCGGGAGGGGGTAGGGGCGGAAGTGAGGCGGCGTGGAGGGAAGCGGTGAAAAGAAGGGTGAGCGTGAGAGGTAACTTCATGATGAGAGAGTCCTGAAAGACGAAGGGAGAGCGGCGAGGTTTTTAAGTTTAGTGGCCAGGGATTGGAGTTTCGTGGCGTGCCGCTGAAGACAGGGTGCAGAGAAACCACGAATGGACACGAACGAACACAAATGAGCGAGGTGTTCGCATTACCGGATGAAACCGGGTCCCGGTTCTGCGCTGACTAGATGTCGTCGATACAGGCTTCCTCGGCGACCCAGCGGAGTTCGGTGTCCTTCATGAAATAGGTGGGCCAGGAGCCGTCGGCCGCGGCGAAGTCGATGCCAACAAAATCGAGCAGGCTGCGGACGTGGCGGTCGACGGTTTCCCATGGCGGGAACGTGAGCAGCGTATCGAGATTTTGGATGAGTCCGGCGGGCTGGCGTGGCGCGGCGGCGAGGACGCGCAGCATCCATTTGTGGTAGGGGAACAGAAGCTCGTTTTCGGTGAGGATCAGACGGGCGCTGAAGAGGACGAGTTTCTGGAGGGCGAGGAAAGAGAGGTAGCGGTTTTGTTGGCGGAGCGATTCGCTGTAATACCAGCGCCACGCGAGGAGCTGGGCGGCGAAGCGCTGGAGGCGCTCGGATTTTTCCTCGACGGGAAAGCGGACGATGGCGGCGAGGAGGTTTTCGAGGCCGTCGATGCGGGAGAACAGAATGCGATTCCCCTCGAAGGCGTAGCGGATGGGATCGCTGCCGCGCGCGGCGACGAGTTTCAGGAAATCGAGATCGACGTATTTGCCGTCAATGTAGCCGTCGTAGGTGCAGAGCTCGCGATTGTTGTAGTGAAGGCGACCTTCACGCTGGCGACGTTGATAATCGGCGGAGGAGAGGACGATCGTGACGTCGACGTCGGAATCGGCTTTGGCGAAACCGTGGGCGATCGACCCGCCGAGAAGGAGGGCGAGGACCGTGGGGTCGGATTGAAAGGCGGTGGTGAGGCGTTCGATGGTTTGCGCGTGGTGGGGGAACATGGGGTGGCACCGCAATGCGGAGATGTGCCACGCGCGGCGATGTTGGGATCAGTCGATCAATATAATAGCAGGCGCAAGGGAGCCAGGAGGGGAAGATCCAAGATCCAGAGAAAGGCCAAATACCAAACTCCAACGGTTTGGATGCCGAGGTGGGCGGAGCGGAATCAGCGGACGAAACCGTAAGGGTCGACGGCTTCGGCGAGGGCGTGCATGCGCTGCTGGATATCGGCGGCGATGTAGCGTTCTTCGAGTCGGGCGATGACGTCGTCGACGTCGCTTTCCGACACATAGTGCGCCTGGGCGTGGGCGCGGAGCTGGCTCCAGTAGTGTTCGAGATATTGATACGCGACGTCGCCGACAAGATTACGGGCGCGGGCGGCGTGGGTGCGGAGGAGAGCGAGGTTGTCGGCGATCAGGCTGCGCACGCCGGATTCGGCGCGATTGAGGGCGGCGACGAGTTCGGGATCGGGGAGCTTGATGACGCGATCGGTCCACTCGGTTTGCCGGATGAACGGCGGTTCCGGCAGCGTGATGCAACTGAAGAGAGCGCCGCCGGCTTGTGGGATGCGTTGGGAGACGGTCTCCATCTGGTTCGCGGCGCCGTCGACGCTGACGGCGGCGAAACGGAGCTGGGCGAGGGCGCGGATGCGGCGCTCGTAATCCTCGTGGGAGGTTTGGATTTGATACTGGACGGATTGCGAGGCTTCGCGGAGCTCGCGGGCGAGGGCTTTGAGTTTCTCGTTGTAGGTCGGGAGGAGAAGTTCCCAGGCGTCGATTACGGCAAGAACACGGCTGCTCTTGCCGTAATCGGCGGAGGCCCGCTCGAGAAACGCGTGAAGCTCGCGCTGGATACGAGACTTCAACGCGTTCTCGAGCAGGGTGATTTTGGCGAGACGACTGCGCAGGGCGGCCTCGCCGGTGAGCACGGTTTGAAGCGAGGCTTGGAAAGCCTGGCGCGTGCTGCGGGTGGCGAGGATGCCGAACGGAGGACGGGTGCTTTCGACCTCGGTGCGCTGCGCGGCGGTCTGGCCGAGCGCGTCGTCGACGGTTTTGCGGCAGAGATGAAGGTAGGCCTCATCCTGCAACAAGGTGATCGTCGAATCGGGCAGTGACATGGTTGAGCTGGAGCTGGAGGAAGCAGCCGCGGAGACCGTTGGAGGCGGACGGCGAACGAGCGCTGGACGCGTGCCGACGGAGCCGGACTGCGGGCGGTATTGTGACCTAGGGAATCGTTAAGTTCCCTTGTGACAGCGATTCAGGTTTACCCTGACGAGCGTGCTCCCTTGGCCCAAGGGTGGAATGCGAGCGACTGAGAACGCCCTAGAGCGGAGGGATTTCGGAGAGGCGGATGCAGGCGGCTTCGCGGTGGGGAGAAGCGGCAACAAGAGGCGGGACGATCTCGCGGCAGCGATCGATGGCGTAGGGGCAGCGAGGATGGAAACGGCAACCGGCCGGAGGGTTGATGGGAGACGGCGGATCGCCGGCGAGGATGATGCGTGGACGGGCGGACACAGACGCGGTGGTGAGCGAGGGGATCGCGCTGACAAGGGAACGCGTGTAAGGGTGCGCGGGGTGATCGATCACGTCGGCGGCGGGGCCGAGTTCGACGATTTTGCCGAGATACATCACGGCGATGCGATCGGAAAGGTGTTTCACGACCGAGAGGTCGTGGGCGATGAAGAGCAGCGTGAGGTTTCGCGCGCGGCAGAGGTCGGCGAGGAGGTTGAGGATCTGGGCCTGGATGGAGACGTCGAGGGCGGAGACGGGCTCGTCGGCGATGATGAGTTTGGGCTCGAGCGCGAGGGCGCGGGCGATGGCGATACGCTGACGTTGTCCGCCGGAGAACTCGTGCGGGTATTTGCGCATGAAGCGCGGAGCGAGTCCGACCTGCTCCATGAGTGCGGCGACGCGGGCGGGCACGTCGGCGGGCGGGCAGATGCGGTGGACGAGGAGCGGTTCGGCGAGGGTGGCGTAGACGGTGAGGCGCGGGTTGAGCGAGGCGTAGGGATCCTGGAAGATCATCTGCGCGTCGCGGCGGGCCGCGTGGAGCGTGGCGGCGTCGGCGCGCGTGAGATTTTTGCCTTCGAGGATGACGGTGCCGGCGGTGGTGGGGACGAGTTGGAGGATGGTGCGCGCGAGGGTGGACTTGCCGCAGCCGGATTCGCCGACGAGACCGAGGATTTCGCCGCGGGCGACGGAGAGCGTGACGCCGTCGACGGCTTTCACCGTGCCGCCGTGGCGGACGGGAAAGTGGGTGTGGACGTCAGTGAGCTCGAGGAGAGGGGCGGACATGAAGGAGAACCACGAATGGACACGAATTCACACGAATGATTTCTGACCACGAAGGGATGCGGATGTGGGCACGGTGATGGGGGCGAGATTAGATTTCGCCGAGTTGGGCGCGGAGGCAGGCGTGGGCGTGGCGCGGGGAGGTTTCGAGGAGTTGAACGGGGGTGTTGAAACATTTGTCGGCGGCGAATTCGCAGCGGGGGGCAAAGGGGCAGCCGGGGATCGGTTTGGAGAGGTCGGGGGGAAAGCCGGGAATCGTGTAGAGGGCGGAGCCTTTGGGTTGGAGGGCGGGGATGGATTTCTGGAGGGCGCCCGTGTAGGGGTGGCGAGGAGAGGTGAAGAGCGTGGAGGTGTCGGCGGTTTCGACGATGCGGCCGGCATACATGACCTGGACGCGATCGCAGAGGCCGGAGACGACGGCCAGGTCGTGCGTGACGAAGATGACGGCCATGCCGAGCTCGCGCTGGTTGGATTTGATGAGGTCGAGGATTTGGGCTTGGACGGTGACGTCGAGGGCGGTGGTGGGTTCGTCGGCGATGAGGAGCTCGGGTTTGGTGATGAGCGCCATGGCGATGACGACGCGCTGGCGCATGCCGCCGGAGAACTCGTGCGGGTATTGGTGGAGGCGGCGGGAGGCGTCGTTGATGCCGACGGACTCGAGCATCGCGGTGGCGCGGGCGAGGGCGGTGCGCCGGGAGATTTTTTCGTGGATGAGCAGCGGTTCGATGAGTTGCTCGGAGATGCGTAGGTAGGGATTGAGGGACGTCATCGGGTCTTGGAAGACCATCGCGATGCGTTTGCCGCGGAGGGCGCGAAGTTGCGCGGGCGGGCAGTGGAGGAGATCGATGCCGTCGAAGAGCGCGGTGCCGGATTCGATGCGGGCGGGCGGTTGCGGCAGGAGGCCGAGGAGGGAGTAGCAGGTGACGGATTTGCCGGAGCCGGATTCGCCGACGAGGCCGAGGGTTTCGCCGCGTTCGAGGGAGAAGCTGACGCCATCGACCGCGCGGACCACCCCCCCCCCCCCCCCCCCCAGGCGGTGAGGACGTTTTCGGGAGTGATGGTGGCGAGAGTGGGATCGGGTTCGGAGGCAGCGGGTTGGACGATCTGGATGGGAGCGGTGGTGGCGACGGGGGCGTAGAGGTCCGCGGCGCGATGGGCGTGGCGGGTGAAGAGGACGACGAGCGGACAACCCATGGCCGCGGCGGCGTGGGCGGGGCCGGTGTTGACGGAGAT
>JGI12420J12819_1001332_pt1 | contig 10452 bp, 11 predicted proteins | sample Passage237A_FD_12819 | JGI IMG/M metagenome (IMG submission 12819) | reverse complement strand
CTGAGCAGCATCAAATCATTGTTCAATTCATTTGGTTTACGCCCCTTGAGGTACTCCAGTAACTCATCAATCACAATGAGAAAATGATGCTCCGGAAATTTTGCTTCAAACTCCGCCATCATCTGCTGAATGAGTTCCTTCCAGCTGAAATGTGAGTCATCATCAAACTTGAAGTCTATTCCATCCTTTTTTAAGTAGCGTTCAATCTGGGCAAAGACGATATCCTTGAGAGGTTTATCCGTGCCTATTTCAAAGCGAAGCACTTTGTATTTTCCAGCTATTGCCTTGAAGTCTTTCTTTACATCCTCATTCTGCAGCTGCTTTAATAAATCTGCGTTTTCAGCAATGGCTGAAACCAGCGACATTAAGTGTGATTTACCTGTACCATAACTACCCACTACCTGAATACCTTTGGTTTCATAAGTGGGCTCGGTTACGAGGTTCTTAATGATAATTTCCCGCAGGTCTTCCTGCATCTTCTTAGAGAAGACAAATGTTTTCACCAGGTTTTCAGCTACCGACAGTTCACCGGCATTTACCAACTTCACCACGGTGGTGATCGGTTCAAATTGTATCAGCTCTTTATATTGCATACTGCAGTTTTTTTATTGGTGTTTCAGTAAAGTCAAGAAAAATGTTGTTTTGTTGAGTTGACCAGTGTAAGCGGTCAGGTATGTCGGATTGATTTTCCCAAATGATGATAAGTGCTGCTGTTTTTGAAAACTCTTTTAGTAATTGCGCTGCGTTTAATTCGAGTGCTGGCTCTAACAGAATACCCAGGTTGTAAACAGCTACCACATCATTCCCGGTGTTATTGATCTTCGCCTTATGCTTATCCAGCAATTTTTTAGCGTAATCGAATACGTCAATATTGAGGTAGCTGAAATCATCAAGACCGTCAATAAATGCAGCGAACTCTTTACCAACATTAATGGAGTGAATCTTCCTTGCATGTAACCATGAAATACAATCCACCAGCTCATCCTGACTGCACATAAGGGTGTACAGCTTATAGCGGTCAGTAGATTGTATTATGTCCTGTATAGAATAGGTGCTCATTACTATCAGCTCTTTCTTTTTTTGTTTTTCGTTTTTAAAACATGGTCTTCTGCAACATGCATTGCCTTTATAGCCACCTCTTCATCTTTAACCACATCATACACTTTGTCGGCCAACCAAAGGGTGAGTAGTTCATCCTCTGCAATACCAAGCAGCACCGATAGCTTTTTGAGGTGCTGGCGGCTTACCGGTTTTTCATTGCTCTCCATTTTGCTGATGTAGGCAGTATCTACCTCCAACTCAGCAGCCACCTGGCGTTGTACCAGCCCTTTGGCTTCCCGCAACTCTCTCAGTTTTTCGCCCAGCATATTTACCGTGTTTGGTCTTGTCCTTAAAAGGTCAAATCTAATAAAAGAATACCACAGGTAAGCAACAGAAAAGAAAAAAGATTGCCCTACCGTGCCAACCATGCCATACATGCAACAAAAAACCCCACACAAGGTGGGGCTTTGCACAGGTGGCAGGGTTTGCACTACTGTATTTTTCGGTAAGGGCCGTACTTTACGGGCTGCTCCAGAAAACGACCGAGGAAACGGTTGAGGTATTTGCCTACTGTACGTTCCTTGATGCCCACAGCCAATCCAATTTCCACCGCTTCCTGACGGGTGAACTCCCTGTCGGCTGGCAAGGCATCGTAGAAGCGTTTCTTGTTCTGGTCGAGCTGGTTCTCTTCTGATTTGGGCAGGGCGGCAAACATGAGCAGGGCATGTTGCTTATACACTTCCGCCAGGGCAAATGCTGTTTGAAAGTCGGTATCCTCGCAAGTAATATCCTGGTCAGCCACTCCATCTTCAAACTTGCGGATGGCAGACAATACCATTGCTATCCGGAACACGATGAGGGCTAAACGCTTTACGGTGCTGCTGGCATCTTCACTCACAAAGGTGCTAACCTCCTGCAACCACAGATCGAACCGGCTATTGAGAAACTGCCACTGTTCCGTTGTAAGATGAAACTCGGTAGGGCAATGCTCCAGGTAGTTTGCCATCACATCCACTTGCTCTGATTGCTTGCTGAAAAACTCGGTCAGATTCACCTTGCTTTGGGGTGATACATCACGCCACTGCGGTTGTACTTTGAAGGTGTAGAAAATAAAGCGGCTGAAGAGTCCATCTTCTGCAGATGCAATCAAGCCCTGCACCTGCGAAGGTGTGCCTGACAGGGCCACCGATACACGAGGCTTTTCCACTTCTACAAACTCATCATTGGTCTTTCGGCTATAGGTAACCGGTTCGTGGTGGAAGGCTTTGCGCAGCAAATCGGAATAACCACCCCAATCCTGTTTAAAGCTGTTGCCCATGGTATCGGCTTCTGTTTCGCAGATGATGCCAATGCCTTCAGATTGCTCCAGGTGACCTATGACGGCAGCAGAGCTGCTGTTGGCCGGTATGTACAGTACTTTGAATTTGGGCTTTTGAGGAGGCTCAGGGTCGGGTGTGGTATCATCTTTTTTCTTGCTTCTTTTGGCAGCCCTGTATTGTTCCAGTTCCAACTGGTATTGTTTCAGTTTCTCCTTGCTTTCCTGTACCATTTTGCGGTGGTTGGTCATGGCCAACTCTTTGGCAAAGGATAAGGCACTCTTACCACTTGCTGCAGGTGCAATGGCAAATGAAAACAGGTTGGGGTAAACGGTACGCTGGTCGTAAGTACCCAGCACACCCTTCATGCATCCGCTAAGGATGGTCAGGGCTCCTGTGAGAAAGAGGTCCCTCTCCCTGGGATGTTGAAAGTGCCGGCATCCATCCTGCAATAATTGCGGCAGGTGTTGGTATACTTCATAAGGAATGTAGGGTGTAGTGAGTAGCTTGTCGCTGAAATCTTCCTTCTCTTCCTCTTCAGCAGCTTCTTTACGTGCCAACTGGGCATACTTGCCAAACTCAGCCTTGTTTTTATACGCACTGGCTACGGAGGCTTTCACTTCCGGTTCGTTGTAGTTGAAATCCCGAAGAATCAACTGCAAGGCATCTGTTTCCGGTATGCCGTTTCTGTTGCAGTTGCTGGCTAAAAGGAATACAGACCTGTTGCGGCTGCCATCTACATAAGTGGCTTTATTCTGCGTGAACTCTATTGCCTTTAGAAACAGCTCCGCATAATCTTCACCGTTAGCAGGTTCTGCAGGTTTCATTTCAGGATGCACCGGCTCCTCTTCCAACACCTCAAAAGGCTGGCTATTGCTGTTGAGGTACAGATCAGGATCGGAGGAGTAGAAACATAACCTGGAAACATCTTTACCGGAACGGTCTATCTGCACTTGCAGCTGTGCCTCGTACCATGCCGCCACTTGCCTGAAAGCCTGTTCATGTTTTGTGGCATCAGTAGCAACCTGTACCAGTATTTTCAGTCCATTACCGCTTGGGCTGCGGAAGCAGCACCAGGTGACGGGGAGGCTGGATGCCTGTTGGAAAACAGGCTCCAGTTTATCGGGTGGCAAGTCGTTAATATCGAGCATGATGTACTGGCTGTACTGTTGCAGCAGGTCAGCCTTACGACCTTTTTCAAATGTTCCTGATGCGGTGAAGGCAGGCAGGGCTTTCTTATACTGGTCAGCTTCGGTTTGTTTGCCACAGGCAATCAAACTGCGTAGCTGCTGTATTTGGGATTGGTACTTGCCCTCGGCTATTTCATTCACAATTTCGGTGAGGGACTTGTTGCCATTGAACTGGGTGAAGTTGGTGAATATGGATGCATTATTCATGGGTATCGTTGTTTAGTGTTGTTGTTGATGTGGTTAATGAATCGGCATCACTGGCCAATGTTCTGCGGAGAAAGTCCAGGCCTTTGTCTGTTACTAATGTTACCTTATCGTAGCGGTGGCGCTGGTACGGACGGGGCTTGATGATGAGTTTGAAATAGCCCTGGTCAACGTAGCGTTGGTAAGGCGTGTTTTCGTAATCCAGTATGCCTTTGTCTCTAAGGATACTGAGAAGTGTATTCCTGCCGAAGCCAAGGTTGAGTATTTTGGCGGCTTCGTTCATGCGGAATGTCTGGTGATATGAAGTATCGTGTTGCATAATCTTTAAGCTTATTGTTGTTTGAAATTTTGATAATGGGTATCGAGCAGCTTCTGGATGTCGGACATGCGGTAGTAGATTTTTGAACCTACCTGGCTGAAAGGGATGATGCCCTGGTCACGCCATGCCTGTGCTGTTCGTTTGCTGATATTCATGAGCTGGATGAACTCCTGTGAATCGAGGAAGGGGTCTTCCGGCTGCTTCTGTTTTGCGTTGAGGGTTGCTTCAATCCGATCCAGCCGGTCGAATATGAGCTGCAACTCCTCCGGGTACACTACAATCCGCTTCATAGGCCCGACCTCCTTTTTCGGATGATGTAATCGGTTGCCGCCTGGTCTATTTCATCAGCAGCGGACTTGCGGTTGCGTTGCAGCCATTCGTCCAGCTCAGTGCGTTTGAAATAGAGCCGCTTGCCCTGGGGACAGAAATGCGGGACCTGTTTGGTGGAGGTCAACTTGTATAAGTGACTTTGTGAGATGTCGAGGTACTGGCAGGCTTCGTTGAAGTTGAGTACCTGTTTTTGGAGAAGGGACTGCTCGGAGAGCAGCTTCTCGATGTGATTTAGTTTCTGGATGATTATATCTTCAGCCATGATTTCCTTTGTTTAAAGCGTTTTTAAAACTTGTTACTTGTGCCTTTCAACCATCTCCAAAAACCAAGGCACAGAGGCTTTTTTCGATGATTGTGATACAAAGGAAATATGAAAGCAAGGGGTGGACAGGAACAGCAAAAGCCCATTTTCATGAGCTTTTGTTCCTATTGAAATTCAATACTTTATGGTAATTTTTGCTGAAAGAAAATCAGCAAGAGAAAGAGAAAAAACTACTCTCCGGTGGCAAGCTTATGCCACTGTTTCACTTTGGCAACAATGAAACGTTCATCGTGCATTTGATGGTAGAAAAATCCTGTGCGGTGTAGCATGTTGGCTATGATGCCGTAGTAACGTTCAGATGGCATATAATCCCGTTCTCCAGGTGGAGATTCTGCCAGCAGATAATCATAAAAGGCTTTTACAAAACGAACCATGAAGCGTTCCTGCGGAAGAGCAAACTGGGTTCCCTTATCTATTTTGTACCCTCTATCCTCAGTTCTTGTGACAATGGTTTTTACGAGGTCGGTATCCATCTCTACCTGGTGATCATCCGAAAACTCTTTTATAGCTTCCTCGATTAGATAAAGGGGTAACCGCTGCTGAAGCTCATATTCTTTGTCATCACCCTCCAATTTGAATTTGATGGAGGTCACTTTCTGCTTGACCTTAACCCCTTTTACTAATTTTCGAAAATGGTCAAATTCCTCAAATGGGGCTTCAGGCTGAATACCCCCGGAAAACATTTGATGGCCGATAAGCCAACCACATTCTTTTAGAGCAGCAGCTATATGAACAAGGTCAGGTACTAAGTCCTCTGTATTAAAGCGTTTACCGAGATAAAAGCCCAATGAAATGGCGTCTGCCCGTTTAACGTCATCCGTAATATTAACAAACTCCGGCTCAAAGTATTTCAGCAGCCGTTCTTTATCAGGTGGTATTTCAGCATGCGTTAATGCCGGTTGCAGCTCGTTACGCTTCAGCCAGTTCCTGATGTTCTTAATTTTGATTTCATCCAGTTCAGCAGCATCAGCCACTGGGATCAAACAGAACTCCAACAGTTTTGCAATGCATAGCATCAGCCGGTTGGGTGTCGGTTCTGCTTCTGTGACTTTGAATAGGCCTGTTTTGGTGAGCAGGTTGTAAAAGGAATTTGCCAGTTTATACTTGAACTGCTGCTTCTTGATGTTGTCTTCAAACCTTTCAGGGTATCGTGCTAAATCAATCCTCCAATTCTTATAGGGGAGGTCATCATAGTACCTTTTGAAATGATCGATGAACTCTTTTGCCAACCAATCGTGCTCAATCTTTATAGTACCATCATTGAATACAAAATTGATATGTAACAACTCGGAAGGTGGTTTTGCACCGGCATCACCACGCATCCAGGCTTTTTCATCCAGTTTCTCAATTACTTGAATCGCTTTCTGAGTTTCTTTCTCCGCACTTTTTACCAGCTTCTGCATCTCCGGTCTCTCCCAAAAGGCAATGTGCTCAACATAGTTATCCTGGGCGATAGCGATTACTTCAAAAAGCAAATCACGGATTGGTAGCAACTCAAAATCGTTGATGCAATTTATTATCTCATCATGCTTGGATTTCGGTAGGATGACTTTAAAGTATTTATGATTTGGCTGATAGCCGTGCAGGAATGCCTTTTCCTCAAATACTTCTTTGAAAAACTCCACCAACATGGCAAGTTGCCCATTGTGGTACCGGATGTAAAAATCATACGGTGGATGATCGGGGGTCCAGTATAGTTCCTTTTCAAAAAACTCAGGATCCTGCTTAGCCTTTTCCATCCGTTCATCTACTGAACTGAATAAACCGAAGTGTGGGAAATAATGATCCTTTGCTTCATCGTAATAATGAAAAATGTAGGTGTACTGTGAACGCCTTATCTTTTCCCAATCAGCTTTACCGTAGTTGAATTTCACATCACCTTTACTGTCCCTTTCGGGTAAATTATCTTCACTCATAGTATCGGTATTAGAGTTGTAATTGAATTTTGTTAGCGGCCTCCTTCTTCTTCTCGTCAATGATTTTAGCATACACCTGAGTAGTCTTCAAATCCTTATGCCCAAGCAGCTTTGATACGGTGTAGATGTCGGTGCCCAGGGTTAACTGGAGTGTGGCGTAGGTGTGCCTTGCACAGTGAAACGTGATGGTTTTACTGATGCCGGCCTTCATTACCCACTGCTGCAATTTCAGGTTGTGCCAGGCGCTATACTTGAGCCCGATAAAGACACGGTCTTCTGCTGCACCTCTTTCACCTAACAGGCTAAAGGCTTGCTCTGAGATAGGCAGGGTTTCTGCTCCCTTGGTTTTCTGCTGGCGGAAACGAATGTAGTAGCCTACTTCTTTGCTGTGCTGCACTTCGGCCCATACCAGCTTATTGATGTCACTCCACCGCAAGCCCGTTAATGCACTGAACAGAAATGCCTGTTTGAGTACCGGTATCTCACAGTCCACCTTAGCTACCGCCTGCAGTTCATCGTAAGTGAGAAATTCTCTCTCCGGTTCTCCTGGCTTGATGCCTTCGGTTTCATCAGCAGGGTTCCGTTGCAGGATGCCTTCTTTATAGGCTTCCCTTAATGCAGCCCGTACTTTGTTATAATAGGATGATTGCGTGTTTTGTGATAAAGGACGCATGGCAGGGGTTTTGGCTTCTTTACGGAGGTACTCTTTGAAGCTTTCGAGCAAACGCTTATCAATCTGACTGAAGGTTACATCGGTCTTTGCAAACTTCTTTAGGTGTTTGAGGGTGCTGTCCCAGTTATCGTAATTGCCTTTGCTATCCTTCCGCTTTTCTGCCAGGTACTCCACGTACCTCAGGAAGCTGCCTTTCTGTTTGCTTTGATCCTGGAATCCGTAAATGCCGTTCTGAATTTCCAGATGACGCTTTGAACGGATGGCTTCTGCCAGTGCCATGGTTTTGCGGTTTTCTTCTTTCTGCTCTTTGGTGAGCTTCCCTTTTTCTGGTTCGGGTGTGAGGTAGAGTTGCAGGTATTCATACTGCCTTTTGCCCTCGTTGTAATAATCGAGGTACAAACTCACTTTATCTCCCTTTAGTCTTTGGCGTAGTGCTGTCGGCGGCCCCAGATTTCGTCAGTTTAAAATTAGAGTTATCTCTTTATCTTTAAACTGTTAACTACGATGAAAAAGACAAGATTTACCGAAAGTCAGATAGTGACTGCGATCAAGCAACAGGAATCCGGCATCCCCACCAAGGAGATATGCCGTGAGTTGGGAATCAGCGAAGCGACCTTTTACAATTGGAAAGCGAAATACGGCGGCATGGAGGTCAGCGACGTTAAAAAGATGAAGGATATGGAAGCCGAACTTAGTCAATACAAGAAAATCGTGGCGGAACTGACCTTCGAGAACCGCGCCATGAAAAACCTGATCGAAAAAAAGTTTTAAGCCCTGCTGAGAAAAAAGAAACCGTTCAACATCTGGTTTTCGAAGAGCGGTGCAGTGTCAGCAAGGCTTGTAAGATTGTGCGACTGCCACGAAGTAGCTATCACTACAGGGCCAGGATCAAAGACGACAGTGCCATTGAAGACGCACTTGCGGCTATTACCGCCAGGCACCCTGCCATCGGGTTCTGGCAGTCTTACCATCGTTTCCGTAACCGTGGAGAGCAGTGGAACCATAAGCGGGTGCGTCGGGTTTACCGGAAAATGAAACTCAACATTCGGAGAAGGGCTAAAAAGCGCCTTCCGGAAAGAGTAAAACAGCCTTTGCTTACACCAACGGCTCCCAACCAGGTATGGAGCATCGACTTCATGAGCGACTCCCTGGTAGATGGGAGAAAGTTCCGTTTGCTCAATGTCCTGGATGATTTTAACCGTGAATCCCTTTGCATTGAAGCGGATACTTCACTTCCAACGCTAAGAGTGATCAGGGCGCTGGAACGCTTGCTGAGCCAAAGAGGAAAGCCGGCCAACATACGGGTAGACAACGGACCGGAGTTCATCTCCCTCCGATTGGAGGAATGGTGCAACAGCAAGCAGATCACTTTACAATTCATACAACCAGGCAGACCAATGCAAAACGGATACATTGAACGAAAGAACGGCAGCATACGCAGGGAGCTGCTGAACGCATACTTGTTTTCCAGCCTTCGGGAAGTGCGGATCATGTGCGAGGAATGGCGGACAGACTACAACCTGGGCCGTCCACATAAATCGCTCGGCTATCAATCACCAGTGCTCTACTTAAACAATTGGGTAACCGAAAATAGTCAGCAGGCAGCTTTATCCACACCGGCAAGCGGAAATCCTTTACACATTGAAGCGCAGCCGGTAGTGGATAAAGCGGTCGAAAATCAAATCAATCCTCTAATTGTGAACTGACCGGAAAAAGGGGCCGCCGACAATGGCAACTCAATATGTTGTATTGGCTTTCTTATTGCCGGAAGGTGAAGTTCCCCTTTTCATTTGCCGATGTTTCTAAACTGCAATTCGATGATTTTCTGGAATTGCTCATTTACATTTTTGCCAATTTTACTGAAGACGTTATCTCCAATCAGTCTTTTCAGACATACCAAACGGTAGGCGAAGAAACCCCGTTTTTAAAAGGTCGTATTTCATTTGAGGAGTACACCAAAAACAACCTTACAACAGGCAAATGGCAGAATTTCTTTTGCAACCATGAACCGCTTGTTTACGATAATCTTTTCAATCGGATAGTAAAGTACGTTACAAAACGTTTGCTTGCTGTCAGCGGAAACTATCTGAATCAGGAACGCTTAAACGAGATTCTTTTTATCCTGAATGACGTTTCCGATATTCCTTGCTCTGCAAATGATTGTGATAAGGTCAAACTGAATCCTTTGTTTGCCGAACATAAACACATATTGGATCTGTGCAGGTTGTACCTGTCGAATCAGGTTATTGATTTGGAAGATGAGGATAGCAACAACTTCTGCTTTTTGCTGCCAATGGAGTATATTTTTGAGGATTTTATTTTTGGTTTTGTATCAGATACGTGGCCAACATTACACATCAGAAGTCAGAGTACTGATTATCTTGCTCTAAGCAATGGTTCTTGTGTTTTTCAGATTCGTAATGACATATACATTCCTGAAAAGTTGATAATTGACACTAAGTACAAAATCCGTTCAAATAATGATGGCCTAAAGGCTGGTGTAGCCCAATCTGACCTGTATCAGATGATTAGTTATGCTCTAAGACGCAATTGCAATAAAGTTCTCTTACTTTATCCGGCATCGGTAAATTCATCCGCAACTGATGCATCATTTTATGTGCCTTCTGCTTTGTTACCAGAGAGCATAGAAATTGAGGCGAGAAGTGTTAATATCATTTTCAATAGTTTGCAAGATGCCGATATGACGATGAAATCCAGAATTAAAGCTTTATGCTCGCTTTTTCAATAGCCAAAATAAACGGTGGAAAATTCTGTTATTAATAAGTTGTTTCAGCAGGAACGAGGATCAGATAGTTGAGGTTCGCTTATTGACCCACCCGGCCTGACTTCGGCTGAGGTTTTTTGTATGTTATTTGCTTCTGCTGTTTAATCAAATGTTTCAGTCTGCACATATTTTCCGAATAAATTGCGGAGAATAATTTCAACCTCTACCCCTAAAACCCAACACCCCGGCAGTATCTACCGGGGTGTTGGGTTTTTCATTTGAGCGGGGAGTCGTGTAAATTCCTGCCCAAGGTGCCCCATCATTCCTGTTGATGTTGACCCACCATTCCTGCGATGCTGACCCATGCAGCCGGGGGTACAAGGCATAGTCGCCGTCAGGATTATTCCTGCATGTTG
>JGI12420J12819_1001330_pt1 | contig 10484 bp, 9 predicted proteins | sample Passage237A_FD_12819 | JGI IMG/M metagenome (IMG submission 12819) | reverse complement strand
GAGCCACAACGGTGACGCGCTCGTCGAGCTGGCGGGCGTACTGCTGGTGCGCGCGGTGGTCTGCCGCGGCGTCCTTCTCGCGCTGCGCGACGCGCTCTTCACGGCGCTGCGCTTCAGTGAGCCGGGCGCGAGCGTCCTCGCGAAGATCTTCGACTTCCTTCTTCGCGGATTCGCGGATCGCCTCCGCCTCGCGACGGGCGAAGAAGACCAGCAAAAGGGCGACAAGGGACGCGCCAAGGAGCAGCAGAATCACTGCAACGGGTTCCACAGTGCTCCCCTCGGCTAGTAGTCGTCACCTGCCTTATCGGCACGTTGCCAGTCTTTCACGACTGAAAAAGCGCTCGAAGGTGAGTATCCGCGCCTCGCGAGCATGCCTACGACGCGCCGGACCTTGACCGCTGGGTCGAGATGTCCCAGAGAGTCCCATTTCTTCCGCGCGAGTTCACGCGCGCGGTCATCGATCGCGTCATCAATCGGCTCGAGCGCGGCCTCGATGTCGGCGGGCTCGAAGCCCTTGCGCTGCAGCTCAAGGCGGATCGCCCGCGGTGCGAGCCCTCGCTCGTTATGGCGGGTGCGCGCGATCTGCGCGGCGAGCGCGGCGTCGTCGAGCAGCCCCACCTCGACGTAGCGAGCGATGAGCGAGTCGGCCAGTGCAGGCTCCACGCCCTTCTCGACGAGGCGGGAGCGCAGCTGCGCACACGACTTGGGTGAGTGCGTGAGGATCCTCAGCGCGATCTCACGTGCGCGCTCGGCGGGGTCCACCGATGTCGTGGAGGTGTCCTCCCGCCGAGCGCGAGCCTTCGTGTCAGAACGGGGCATCTTCCTTGGCTACTGCCTTGGTGAACTCGTCCTCGGCGGCGACCGCAGGGGCCTGCGACTCCTCGCCCACTGCCACCGCACCGATGCCGAGCTTGGACTTGATCTTGCCCTCGATCTCCGCGGCAAGAGCCGGGTTGTCCTTGAGGAACTGGCGGGCGTTCTCCTTGCCCTGGCCCAACTGATCGCCCTCGTACGTGTACCAAGATCCGGACTTCTTGACGAAGCCGTGCTCCACACCGAGGTCGATGATGCCTCCCTCAGTGGAGATGCCCTGGCCGTAGAGGATGTCGAACTCTGCCTGCTTGAACGGCGGGGCCATCTTGTTCTTGACGACCTTCACGCGAGTGCGGTTGCCGACGGGCTCCGTGCCCTCCTTGAGCGTCTCGATGCGACGCACGTCGAGGCGGACGGAGGCATAGAACTTGAGCGCCTTTCCACCCGTGGTGGTCTCGGGAGAGCCGAAGAACACGCCGATCTTCTCGCGCAGCTGGTTGATGAAGATCGCGGTGGTGCCGGTCGAGTTGAGCGCACCGGTGATCTTGCGCAGCGCCTGCGACATGAGGCGCGCCTGCAGACCCACGTGGCTGTCGCCCATCTCGCCCTCGATCTCGGCCTTGGGCACGAGGGCCGCTACGGAGTCGATGACGAGAATGTCGACGCCGCCGGAGCGGATCAGGATGTCCGCGATCTCGAGCGCCTGCTCACCGGTGTCGGGCTGCGACACGATGAGGTTGTCGGTGTCCACGCCGAGCTTCTTCGCGTACTCGGGGTCGAGGGCGTGCTCCGCGTCGATGAAGGCGGCCGTTCCGCCGGCCTTCTGCGCGTTGGCAACGGCGTGCAGTGCGACCGTGGTCTTACCGGAGGACTCCGGTCCGTAGATCTCGATGATGCGTCCGCGGGGAAGGCCGCCGATGCCGAGAGCGATGTCGAGCGCGATGGATCCCGTGGGAATCGCCTCGACGGCGACGCGCTCGTGCTCGCCAAGGCGCATCACAGAGCCCTTGCCGAACTGCCTGTCAATCTGTCCGAGCGCCGCCTCAAGAGCCTTGGAGCGGTCTGCCGCGTTCGCCATGTCATGTCCATTCGTCCGTGGCATCACTGCCGCAATTACCTACGTCAGTGACGCTACCTGCCGCCTCTGACACGACGCCTTCCGGCCCTGCGAACCTGTGGAACGACTCCCCGGTGCGACGCCTTGTGGATACGACTGTAATCGAACGCGTGTTCGAATGGGAAGCGACACGCCGTGCGGTTCAGCGCCGCGGCGGCACGATTCTCGCGGGATCCCTGCCCGCGCGATCAGCAAGCGGCACCTGCGCCTCATCGCACCAGGCATGCCACACGACACGCGGCGCCACCCCCGCCCCGAGGGCGGCCTGGGGCGTGAGCGAATCAAGCGCGGTCAACGACAGTTCGCGCGCATAGGTGCGGGAGTATGCAGAGCCGAACACAGCGTCGGCGAGTTCCCAGAACTCGCTGACGCGCACTAGCGGCCGCGAATCGAGCCGAGCAGCTCGGGAACGGTGTCCGGGATCGACGGGAGCACCGGAACGTCCTGCATCGCCTCTGCCGCGGCAAAGCGGTCGGAGACCTCGTGCAGGATGACAGACATCGGGACGTCAAGCGCCTCGCAGATCGAGGCAAGCAGCTCCGAAGACGCTTCCTTCTGGCCGCGCTCAACCTCGGACAGGTAGCCGAGCGACACGCGCGCGCCGGAGGAGATGTCGCGCAGCGTCTTGCCCTGCATCAGGCGTGCGTCACGGAGGACATCGCCAATCTCATTGCGCAGAATAGGCATTCGCCCTCCCCTCATCGTCTGTGCGTTCATCATGACTTACGCAACGCACATTACCTCACAGTTGTTCCATTCTTGGAACAGTTGTTTACCCGATTTCGCCCACAGCATGCGCATAGGCCTCGAGCGCGTCGGCGACCGCGGCGCGCTGCACGGCCCCGCGCGGCCCGTCGTGGTGCCGCTCCCAGGCCACTTCCCCATTCGGCCCGACGCTGGCCACACACACCGTCCCAGCNGGCTTTCCGCCGTGAGGCTCAGGCCCGGCGGCTCCGGTTGTCGCGGCGCCGACCTCGGCGCCGAACATCTCGCGCACGCGCTTNGCCATCGCGATCGCTGTCTCCCTGCTCACCACGCCGTGGGCCTCAATGATCGCGGGGTCCACGCCGAGCACGTCTTCCTTCACTCCAACGGTGTAGGTGACGATTCCGCCGAGCACGACCTCAGAGGAGCCGGGAACGGACACGAGCGCCGTGCACAGCGCTCCCCCGGTGAGCGACTCGGCGCAAGCGAGCGTGAGGCCGCGGTCCATCGCGGCCTGGATGACCTCCTCAGGCGTCGTCATCTGCGACATGCTCCTGCTCGGGGAGGCGGCGCGCCTTGGCAAGTCGCGCCTCGTAGTCGATCCACGTGATCACGGCGACCGCCACGGACGCGACGAGCAGCCACCAAGCGGTGGTGGTGACGGCCTCGTTGTCGATGGGCAGCAGATACAGCGACATGGACAGCAGCTGCAGCACGGTCTTGATCTTTCCGCCTCTCGAGGCGGGAATGACGGCCCGGTGCACCACCTGGATGCGCCCCACCGTCACGACCACTTCGCGCACGAACAGCACCGCAAGCGGCCACCACGGCACCCCGTCGGTGATGACGAGCATGAGCAGCGTGCCAAGCACGAGCGCCTTGTCAGCGATGGGATCCGCGAGCTTGCCGAACGACGTGATGACGTGCCAGCGGCGGGCGAGGTAGCCGTCGAGGAAGTCGGTGGCTGCGGCGACGACAAAGACGACGAGCGCCCACGCTCGCGCAGAGCCCTTGTCTCCACCGTCGATGCCGAGCAGGACCATGACAATCGGCACCGCGACGAGCCTGGCCCACGTCAGCCAGTTAGGCAGCCGTTCCATGGCATCACCATAGTGCCGTCCGGCGACGTGTCTTGCGACCGGGATAATGTGCGCATGGCTCGCCGCAACCCCGCCCACGCCTCTTCGACGCAGAAGCTCATCGGAGCGGGCGCAGCGACCGCTGTGGCGGCCATCCTCGGCATCGTCGGGGCGGTCGCCGTCGCCGGGCCTCCGAGCACAGAGCCGACGACGAAGGCTGAGCAGCCCACAGCGTCGGCCACCCCCAAGGTCACGCCGAGCGAAGCTGAATCCCCCTCCCCCAGCCCCACGCCCACGGTGGAGCCTGACCTGGTGTTCTCGATCATCACCGCTGGCGACATGCTCACGCATGTGCCAGTCATGGACTCGGCGCGCACCAAGAACGGCTACGACTTCTCCAAGCAGTTCAAGCCCACGCAGGACTTCATTGAGGGTGCTGACATTGCGATCTGCCATATGGAGGTGCCGGTGGCGCCCAAGGGTCAGAAGCCGTCCGGGTACCCCATGTTCGCGGCCCCTCGCCAGCTTGTGACGGACCTCGCGGAGGCCGGATGGGATGGCTGCTCCACGGCCTCGAACCACAGTGTTGACCGTCGCTTCGCGGGCATCGAGGCGACCCTTGCCGCGTTCGAGGCAGAGGGAATGGGCCACTCCGGCACCGCTCGCTCCAAGGACGAGTCGACGCAGGTGCAGTACTACAGCGTCACGCAGGGCGATCGCACCGTGAAGGTCGCGAACATCTCGTTCGCCTATGGCCTCAATGGCCTGCCCAAGCCCGATGGCAAGCCGTGGGCGGTGAACACCTTCAACATGGATGCCGCGGACGTCTCGCCCATCCTCGAGGCGGCTGAGGACGCGCGCAAGGACGGCGCCGACATCGTCGTGGCTTCCGTGCACTGCTGCGTCGAGTACCGCACGGAGCCGGGCTCAGTGCAGACCTCGATCGCCAAGCAGATCGCCAAGTCCGGCCTGGTCGATCTCTATGTGGGCCACCACGCTCACGTTCCGCAGCCCATTCGCCTGCTCGAAGGCGGCCCACAGGGCAAGGGAATGTGGACCGCGTACGGCCTTGGCAACTTCATCTCGAATCAGGACGTCACCACGGTGGGCGTCAAACAGAGCGCGAGTGGCGTGATGATGACCGCCACCTTCACCGTCTCCCCTGAAGGCGATGTGGACGTCGACGTCAAGTGGACTGCGGTCACGGTAGACCGCAAGGGCAAGCACATCGTCTACCCCATCACCAAGGACAGCGGCAAGGCAGGAACGCTCAGCGCCAAGACGGTCAACGAGCGCTGGAAGCTCGTGAAGGACGCCGTGGGCCCGGAAGCCAAGGAGCTCAAGGAGCCTCCCGTTTCGCACCCCGTCACCCTTGAGGTGAGCGTCCGCCAGCCATAGGCCCGACGCTGTGGCGGATTATGCGCCGAACGCGGCTCCGGAGATGTCAAGCGGGTCGTCGTGCTCCTGCGGGCGCGGGTCGATGAGGCTTGCCGCGTAATTCGCGTTCGCGTCGAGAACGGCGGCGGCCGGCTGGGCGACGCCGAACAGCCATCCTTGGCCGTAGCGCCAACCGCAGGCGCTGAGGAACTGCGCCTGCGCCTCGGTCTCAATGCCTTCCGCGATGGTCGCGAGGCCGAGCTCGCGAGCAAGCGCGCCAAGGGCGCGGGAGACGCGAGCGCCAGCGGGGTCCTCAGGGATGCCTGCCACGAAGGACATATCGAGCTTCACGCCCGACACGGGAAGATCGCGCAGATACGACAGCGGGCTGACGCCGGTGCCGAAGTCATCGAGAAGGATCGGCACTCCCGCATTGCGCAGCTCCGTGAGCTCGTGGCGGATGCGCGTATTGGGAGCGACGAGCGAAGCCTCCGTGAGCTCAACGACGATGCGCTGCGGGCTGAGGTGGTGAGCGCCGATTGCTCCGAGCACGCGGTCCGCGAACTCCGAATCGCCAAGCTGGTCAGCCGAGACGTTGAGTGACACCCACGTGGAGTCAGAAGGGCTGAGCGTGAGGAACTTCGCCGCCTGCTCCACGAGCGCGCTGCCCAGCACGGTCGCGAGGTTGCGATCGTCGATGAGTGGCAGGAACGCCCCGGGAAGCAGCAGCCCACGAGTGGGGTGCTGCCAGCGCACGAGCGCCTCATAGCCGACCACGGCGCGAGTCGCGAGCTCGAGGATCGGCTGGTAGTGCAGCACGAGGTCGCCATGCTCGATCGCGCGAGCGAGGTCGGCGGCGAGTGCCGTCTGGCTGTCGCGAGAGGTGCGCATAGTGGGGTCGAAGACCTCGGTGCGTGACTTGCCCGTGGCCTTCGCGCGGTACATCGCGGCGTCGGCGGCGCTCAGCAGGCCGGGCGCTCCGCCGGCGATGGTCTCTTCGTCGGCCATCGCGATGCCAAGCGAGGCTCCCAGGTGGATCTGGTGGCGCTTGACCTGCAGGGGGCGCTTGAGGCCCGCGTGGATGGCCCCTGCGATGTCGAAGAGCGCCTTGGAGCAGTCGGGGTCCTGGACCACGATGACGAACTCGTCGCCGCCGATGCGGGCGACCGTGCCGCGACCGGCCGTCGCGGAGCGCAGCACTCCGGCCACATACACGAGCGCGCTGTCGCCCGTGGCGTGGCCAAAGCGGTCATTGAGACCCTTGAAGCCGTCGAGGTCGACGGCGATGACGCCAACGCGGCTCTCGACGTCCGGCTGCTCGAGCACCTGCTGCAACACGTCCTGGAGCAGCGTGCGGTTCGCAAGTCCGGTGAGGGGGTCGTGCATGGCGCGGTGCGCGAGCAGCTCCGAGTGCATGCGGTCGTCGGTCGAGTCGCGCACCTGGACGATGTAGTGGTCGGGGGCACCGCCGGGATAGCGGACAAGGCCAACGTCAAGCACTGCCCACACCACGTTGCCGTCGGCGCGCACATAGCGCTTCTCGACGGAGAAGCGGGTCTGGTGGCCAGCGTAGAGCCGCTGCAGCTGATCGCGCTCGGCCGCGAGGTCTTGCGGGTGCGACAGCGCGGAGAACGGTGTTCCGCGCAGCGCGGCGACCGTGGAGCCCATCATCTCCGCGAAGGCGCGGTTGACCTCCATGAGGCGCCATTCGAGGTCGACGAGCGCCATGCCGGTGGGCGCGTTCTCCATCGCCTTGCGGAATTGGGCATCGGAGCGGCTGATCGCCTCTGCCGCTTCGCGTAGGCCAGACGGGTCGGTGAGGGTGACGACGGTGATCGTGCCGCCGTCGGGGCCGTCGTTGACCACTCGCGAGCGCACGTGGAGCCAGCGCACGTCGTCCTCACCGCGTCGGCCAGGCACTCCCACGGTGCGCGGCGTCTCCGCCGTAGGCGCGAATGCCTCGAGGACGGGCACCTGCTGCAGGTTGGGGTCAACGGTTCGCAGGGACAGGCGAGTGAGCGACTTGCCGATCACCTCGTCGCGACGCACGCCGAGCATGCGCGCCGCGACGTCGGAGATCATCGCGATGTCTTGGGTGTCGGTGAGGACCAGAATGCCGTCGCGAGTCGACTCGACAACCGCCTCGAACTGCCGACGCAGCTCCCGCTCCCTGCGAGAGACTTCCTCGTGCGCCTTGCGCGCGCGAGCGGAGCGCCAGAAGTAGAAGAACGCGCAGCCAGCGAGAGCGACGAGCAGGCCCGTGGCAATGACGATGAAGACAGGCTGTGAGAACAGCTCTACGAGGTCCCCCATGTATCGTCCTCAGCGTCGTCGGAAAGTGTGGGTTCCCTAAAGGTATCGGCACTTCCGCCGCGAAGAATAGCCAAGGTGGCCGCCAATTCGTCCGGAGTGACCAATACGTCACGAGCCTTGGAGCCCTGAGAAGGGCCGACGATCTCGCGGCTCTCCAGCAGGTCCATGAGGCGGCCGGCCTTCGCGAAGCCCATCTTGAGCTTGCGCTGCAGCATCGATGTGGAGCCCAGCTGCGTGGTGATGACAAGTTCCGCGGCGGCGAGCAGGTCGTCGAGGTCGTCGCCGATGTCTTCCGCAACCACTGCAGAGTTGCCTGCGGCAATGACGTCGTCGCGGTATTCGGGGTCAGCCTGGCGCTTCACGTGGTTCACGGCCGCGTGAATCTCGCTCTCGCTCACCCACGCCCCCTGAACGCGCATGGGCTTGGACTCGCCCATGGGAAGGAACAGCGCGTCGCCCTGGCCGATGAGCTTTTCGGCACCCGGCATATCGAGCACCACGCGGCTGTCCGCGAGACTCGAGGTGGCGAAGGCCAACCTAGAAGGAACGTTGGCCTTGATCGTTCCCGTGATGATGTCGACGGACGGTCGCTGCGTGGCGAGCACCAGGTGGATGCCTGCGGCACGGGCGAGCTGTGTGATGCGCTGGATCGAGTCATCGACGTCGCGCGGCGCGACCATCATGAGGTCCGCAAGCTCGTCCACGATCACCAGCAGGTACGGGTAGGTGCGGATCTGGCGCTCGGAGCCGGGCAGCGGCTTGATCTTGCCTGCACGCACCGCCTTGTTGAAGTCGTCGATGTGCTTGTAGCCGAACATCGCGAGGTCGTCGTACCTCATGTCCATCTCCTTCACCACCCATTCGAGGGCCTGCGCGGCCTTCTTGGGGTCGGTGATGATGGGAGTGATGAGGTGAGGAATGCCCTCGTAGATGCTCAGTTCCACGCGCTTGGGGTCGACCAGCACCATGCGCACCTCGTTGGGCGTGGCGCGCATGAGGATCGACGTGATCATCGAGTTGACGAAGCTCGACTTGCCGGCTCCTGTCGCGCCCGCGACCAACAGGTGCGGCATCTTCGCGAGGTTGGCCATGACGTAGCCGCCCTCGACGTCCTTGCCGATGCCGATCGCCATGGGGTGGTCGTTCTTGAGCGCCGTCGTCGAGCGCAGCACGTCTCCAAGGGCGACGGTCTCGCGATCCACATTGGGAATCTCGATGCCGATCGCGCTCTTGCCAGGGATCGGCGACAGGATGCGCACATCGGCGCTCGCCACCGCGTACGCGATGTTGCGGGACAGCTGGGTGATCTTCTCAACCTTCACGCCTGCGCCCAGCTCGACTTCGTAGCGCGTAACGGTGGGTCCGCGGGTGAAGCCCGTGACCTCGGCGTCGACGCCGAACTGCTCAAGCACGCTCGTCAGCGCCGCCACGACGCGGTCATTCGCTGCGGAGCGCGCCTTGTGCGGAGTGCCCTTGACGAGGATGTCGGGGCTCGGCAGCACGTACGGGGTCGCGTCCTCGAGTTGGCCCTGGACACCCTGCGGCACGATCGTCGTCGCGGGCGGCGGCGCGGGGGTCTCGAGAACTGTCGTGGGCTGCGTGTCCACGTCCTCACCGGCGGGTGCGTAATCGTCCGCCGGCGGCGTGTAGGGGCTGAGCGGCACGCCCGACGCGGGGGTTGCGTGCATCGGCACGCCGTAAGCGGGCGTGGGCTCGCTTTCCTCGGGGTGGATGATGTCGTCGAAGTCGCTGCGCTCGACGGCGGTCGCGAACGGATCGTCACCTACGTAGCGGTCGAGCACCTCATCCTTGCGCCCCTTGCGGCGACCCTTGGGAAGCAGGGTGCCGTGCTCGGGGAAGTCATCGTCGTCATCCTCAGCCGCAGCGTCGGGCCTGACGATCAATCCCTTCGCCATCGCGTACAGCTCGCGAGCGGGAATGCCGATCGTGACCAAGACCGCGAGCAGACCCAGCAATACCAGGATGAATACCGCGAGGCCGCCGTTCAGCAGCGAGGCGAGCGGAGTGCCTACGAGGAAGCCGAGCAGGCCACCGGCAGACATCACGTCATCCCAGCCTTCGGTGGGTCGCGGCTGGCCGTTCGCGATGTGGATGATGCCGCCGACCGTGAGACCGAGGAACAGCAGGCCCACCATGATGCGGTGGTTGGCGTGGCCCTCTTGGGGCGCGCGGAACAGTCGCGCGGCGAGGACGATCAGGCCGATGGGCAGCAGCTTCGCGAGCACTCCGAGCAGGCCCGCGGTGGCACCGTGAATGACGGTGCCGAGCACGGTTCCCACGCCGAACCATTCGGTTGCGGCAACGAGCACCGCGCCGATGAGCAGCATGAAGGCGGCGCCGTCGCGGCGCACCTCAGGGCTGACGGCTTTGGCTCCGGTGCCGATGGACCGCACCGCTCCCCCTACGGCGTGCGAGGTGCCGCGGCCAGCGCTCTGCGCGGCGCGCAGAACGACGGGCGGCTTCTTCTTCGCCTGGGCGCGACTGTTCGAGCGCGGCTTGCTCGCGTTTGCGCGGGGTCGCGAATGACTGGTCTGAGCCATAGGTTCGAGGCTACCTCGCGGCGCGCCTCAGGGCCGGGAGCCACCCCGCGCGGTTCAGTGCGAGCTACGACTCCACGACCACGGGGATGATCATGGGGCGGCGACGCAGCTTGTTGCCGACGTAGCGGCCCAGCACGCGGCGAGCGATCTGCTGCAGCTGGTGCGTGTCAGCATTGCCGCTGCGGGCGGCCTCCTCGAGGGCGTCCTTGATCTCGGGAAGGATCGCGTCAAAGACTGTCGTCCTCAGCGATGCCGCGGGCGTGCACCTCGGGACCGGAGACGACGCGGCCGTTGTTCGAGTCGATCACCGCGAATACGGAGACGAACCCCTCCTCAGACAGGATGCGGCGATCTTTGAGCTCGGAGTCGGTGATCTCGCCCACGGAGGAGCCATCAACGTAGATGTTGTGGCATTCGACAGCGCCCACCACCTTCGCGACGCCGTCCTTGAGGTCAACCACCACACCGTTCTCCGCGAAGATCACGTTCTCAGGGTCAACACCCGTGCGCACCGCGAGC
>JGI12420J12819_1001324_pt1 | contig 10528 bp, 6 predicted proteins | sample Passage237A_FD_12819 | JGI IMG/M metagenome (IMG submission 12819) | reverse complement strand
GCACGCGCGCAATGCGGAGGCGCGCGTGCGCAGCAGCCACAGCCGGTCGGGATTCAGCGCCGAACCGCCGGCCGTGCGCTGCAGCCCCCGGTCGGCGGTGGCGATCGCGTCGGCGCAGCCGGCGTTGCCGGTCAACTGCGCGGCGAGGAAGGCGGCGGCGCGGATTTCCAGTTCGGCCGGCAGCGGTGTACCGCGAGCGGATGAGGCGAGCACGTCCCGCAGCAGCGCAATCGCCTTGGTGCCTTCGCCCGCATTCGCATGCCACACGCCCAGCGACAGCTCGCTCCATGCCTGCGCGACCGCGTCGTCCGGTGCGAAACGGTCGCGCAGCCATTTCGCCTGATCGATCGCCTCGCGCGCTTCCGCGGCGCGGTCGACCATGCCGAGCAGGTTCGCGAGCTGGTCGAAATCCAGCGCCAGCTCCAGTGCCTGCGCACGGTCCTCGGGCTGTGCGCCTTCGAGCCCGCGCTGGAGCAATTCGGTCGCGGTCTGCTTGTCGCCGAGCGAGTCGTACAGTCGCCCGAGCAGGCGCTGCATCGAGCTCGTGATTGCGGGATCGAACGTGCCGGCGTGGAGATTCGCCTTCGCCTTGTCCAGAAGTTCGCGCACGCTGACCGTCTTGCTGAGCGCGTTGCCGGGCGCCGCCGCGCTGAACGCGTCGGTAAGGAACGCGAGCGCCGCGCGCGCTCTTGCGGCGTCGCGCTCGGAGCGCGCCAGCGCCTGCTGCATCGCGACTTCCGCCGCAACCGCGCGCTCGCGCTCGTGATCGAGCCGCCACACGAACAGACCGAGCGCGACGGTCGCGAGCGCGGCGAGGGCGACGCCGAGGCGGTGGCGGCCGACGAACTTGCGCAGGCGATAGGCGCGCGTCATGCGTGCGGCGCGCACCGGCCGGCCGTCGCGATAGCGGTCGAGGTCGTCGCGGAATTCACCGGCGCTGGCATAGCGCTTCGCCGGATCGTCGTCGCTGGCCTTGGCGATGATGCCGCCGAGTTCGGCGTCGAGAGGCAGGGAAGGCGGCCGATGCGGCGCGTGCGCGCGCCCGGCGACGAGTTCACGCAGCAGCACGCCGAGGCTGTAGAGGTCGCTGGCGGTGGTGACCACGCGCCCCTCGCGCTGTTCGGGACTGGCGTAGCCGGCGCTGAACACGCGCGTGGAGGTCTCGCGCGCCGGCTCGCCGGCGTCGAGTTCGAACAGCCGCGCGATGCCGAAATCGAGCAGCTTCACTTCACCGGCGGCGTTCACCAGCACGTTGGCCGGCTTGATGTCGCGATGGATGACCAGCCGCTGGTGCGCGTGGCCTACCGCGTCCAGCACCGCGTCGAACAGCGCGAGCCGGTCGGCCAGCCGCGGCGCGTGGCGCGCGGCGTAGTCGAGCAGTGGCAGGCCGTCGATGTATTCCAGGGCGAGCCACGGCTGGCCGTCGGCGGTCTCGCCGCCGTCGAGCAGGCGCGCGATGTGCGGATGATCGAGCGACGCGAGGATCTGGCGTTCCTGGCGCAATCGGCGCAGGCCATCGGCGGTGGGGAAGCCGCGCAGCAGCTTGATCGCGATCTGCTGGGTGAAGCCGCCGTCGACGCGCTCGGCGAGGAACACGGTGCCCATGCCGCCGGCGCCGAGTTCGCGGATCAGGCGATACGGCCCGAGGCGGTCGCTGCGCGGCGTGGCCAGACGCGCGGCGCCGCTGCCGACCGCGCGCGCGAGCGGATCGTCCTCGTCGGCGCCGGCGTCGGCGTCGAGCAGGCGGCGCAGGATCGCGCGATCGTCTTCCGGCAGCGCCAGCGCGGCGAGCGCGGCCGCGCGTTCGTCCGGAGGCAGGCCTCGCAGGCGCTCGAATGCTTCGGCGTAGGGATCCAGCGAAGGTGCGCTCATGCGCGCACAGCCGATTGACGGCCGCGCGTGGCCTGCGGGCGCGACGTGACGGGCAGGTTCGCAACGGGATCGGGCACGGCGCAGCGCATGCCGCGGATTGTATCGCCGGGCGTCATTGCAACGGCTCGCCCACGCGTGCAATGCGGCGATCGACACCGTCGGTTCGGGTTTCTGCCGCCGATTCGCGTACGGGAAAGGTTCATGCCTTGCAAAACCCGCAATCGATCCAGGAGGTAACCATGCATTGCGCAATCCTGCCGCGCCTTTTCGCGCTTTCCACCTGCCTCGCGATGCCCTTCGCGCAGGCCGCGGTGTGTCGCGTCGCGCCCGACGGTTCGGGCAGTGGCGCGTCGTGGTCGGCGCCGATGGCCCTGCAGACCGCACTCGCTGACGAAAGCTGCAGCGAAGTCTGGCTCCGCGAGGGCCTGTACAAGCCGATCGTGCCGGCCAACCCGACCAACCCGACCGCCGAGGAGCGCAAGGTCGGCTTCGCGATCCAGGCCGATACGCGCCTATACGGTGGTTTCGCCGGCACCGAATCGCTGCGCGACCAGCGCGACCCGCAGGCACACCGCAGCGTGCTGTCCGGCGACATCGACGGCAACGACACCACCGACGCCGACGGCATCGTCACCGATCCCGATGGCGTGCGCTACGGCAACAGTTATCACGTGGTGACGCTGGACGGCGGCACCGCGCGCGGCCCGGTCCTGCGCGGCACCGTGCTCGACGGCGTGACCATCACGGCCGGCCGCGCCAACGGTCCGGACGCCGACCGCCTCAACCGTGGCGGCGGCCTGCTCTGCCGCGCCACCAACAGCGGCCAGGAATGCAGCCCCACGTTGCGCAACGTCACCTTCAGCGGCAACGTCGCCTCGAACATGGGCGGCGGCATGTGCGTGCTGGCCACCAACGGCGGCATCGGCCGGCCCCTGCTGGATCGCGTGCGCTTCTCGCGCAACGCGGCCGGCGATGGCGCCGCTCTCTACAACGACGGCAGAAGCGCCGGCAACGCCAGCCCGGAGCTGGTGGACGTGGAGTTCACCGGCAACGAGGCCGGCTCCGAAGGCGGTGCGATCTACAACAACGGCGCACAGGGCACCAGCAATCCGCTGCTGGACCGGGTCGGCTTCAGCGGCAACAGCGCCACTTGGGGCGGCGCGCTGTACAACGACGGCAGCGGCGCCGGCATCGCCCGCGCGCGCATCGCCAACGCGACCTTCAACGGCAACAACGCCAGCTCCCACGGCGGCGCGATCTACAACTACGCCAGCAATTCGGGCGATACGCGCATGACACTGGTGCACGCGACTTTCGGCAACAACACCGCTTCGCGCGGCGGCGCGATTCACGACAGCGGCACCAGCGACAACGCCGGCGCGACGGTGCTCGGCTCGATCCTGTGGGGCGACAACGCCAGCGGCGGTGGCGCGGAGGTCCACGGCGGCAGCGCGGCGCTGGCGATCCGCGACAGCATCGTCGCCGGCGGCTGCCCGGATGGCGTGCAGTGCTCGAACATCCTGACCGCCGATCCGGCGCTCGGCGCGCTGGCGGACAATGGCGGCTTCTCGCGCACGATGCTGCCCGGCACCGGCAGCCCGGCGCTCGACGCCGTCAACGCCGCCTGGTGCCCGCTCACCGACCAGCGTCGCGTGCCGCGCGCGCAGGGCACGAACTGCGACATGGGCGCGGTCGAGGTGCAGGCGCCGCCCTGCCACGTCAAGCACGACGCCACCGGCGCGAACAACGGCACGAGCTGGGCCAATGCCTACACCGACCTGCAGGACGCGCTCGCCAGCCCGGGCTGCGGTGAAATCCGCGTCGCGCGCGGTGTCTATGTGCCGACCGCCGGCACCGATCGCGACATCAGCTTTGGCATCCGCCCCGGCCAGCGCGTATACGGTGGCTTTGCCGGCACCGAGACGGACCTCGACCAGCGCGAGCCGGCCGCCAACCGCACCGTGCTGTCGGGCGACATCGACCACGACGACGAAGCCGACGCAGACGGCGTGCTGATCGACGTCGCCGATCGGCGCGGCGCCAACAGCAAGCGCATCGTGCTCATGGACGGCACCACCGCAGCCGGCGGCATCCACGCGAACACCGTACTGGACGGCTTCGCGATCACCGGCGCCTACAGCGTGCTGGAATCGCCGAGTGCCGGCCTGTACTGCGACGGCCGCGGCGACGGCAACGATTGCAGCCCGACCTTGCGCAACCTGCTGTTCAGCGCCAACACCGGTGACGAGGGCGGCGGCATGCGCAACGATGCCGATGGCAACGGCCGCGCCAGCCCCACGCTCGAGAACGTGACCTTCCGCAACAACGTCGCTTCGAACTTCGGTGGCGCCGGGCTCTACAACCGCGCCTGGAACGGCGGCGACAGCAGTCCCACGCTGACCAACGTCACCTTCGTCGGCAACTGGGGCATCGCGATGGTCAACGACGGCAGCTACGGCGGCGACAGCAGCCCGGTGCTGAACCACGTCACCTTCCACGCCAACAGCGACCGTTTCACGGCCGCCGCGATGTACAGCAGCGGCGGTGCCAATGGCCGCAGCGAGCCGATCCTGACCAACGTCATCCTCTGGGGCGGCACGCTCACGCTGCCCGACGAGGCGGAATGCGCCGGCAATGGCGTGGAGATGTGCAACTGGAACGCCACGCCGACCATTCGCGCCAGCCTGATCGCCGGCGGCTGTCCGGCAGGCGCGATCTGCGGTCCGGACGTGCGCGACCTCGATCCGCTGCTCGCTCCGCTGGCCGACAACGGCGGCGTCGGGCCGACGCTGATGCCGGCGATGGACAGCCCGGCGATCGACGCCGGTGCCGACGACGTGTGCGCCGCGACCGATCAGCGTGGCGTCACGCGGCCGCAGGGTCTGCGCTGCGACATCGGCGCGCTGGAGGCGGTCGACGACCGCATCTTCGCCAGCGGGTTCGAGACACGCTGACCGGAGCACGCGAAGGCAGCGGAACCGGTTCCGCTTCCCGCGCGACGGAGGCGCCGCGCAATGCGGCGCCATTGCGGGGCCGGGCCTGCCCGGCCGCAGCTTCCTCGTCGAGGGGCTGGTCGCGAAAGTGGATGCACATGGGCCTGCAACGGGGGACCATCACCGCGCGGTCTCCGGCCCGCGCGGCACGATCGTGCTGGTGCTCGCGCGCCTGCCGCAGCGGCGCGTGTCGGGCCGCCTCGAGCTGCATCGATCATCCGCCAGGACGCGCCACCGCGGCCCATCAGGCGTGCACGGGCTCGACGATGTCCGCGTGCACCGTGTCGGTGTCGATCTCCACCACCGCCGGCATCGCGTGGATGCCGAGGCGGTCGAACAGCGCGAGGTCGCGCGAGGCCTCCGGATTCGCCGTGGTCAGCAGCTTGTCGCCGTAGAAGATCGAGTTCGCGCCGGCGAGGAAGCACAGTGCCTGCAGTTCGTCGCCCATCGTCTCGCGGCCGGCCGAAAGGCGCACCATCGACTTCGGCATCGTGATGCGCGCGGCGGCGATCGTGCGCACGAACTCGAACGGATCGAGTTCGCGCTCCTCGGCCAGCGGGGTGCCGGCGACGCGCACGAGCCGGTTGATCGGCACCGAGTCCGGGTGCGCGGGCAGCGTCGCCAGCGTCTGCAGCAGGCCGGCGCGCTCGGCGCGCGACTCGCCCATGCCGACGATGCCGCCGCAGCAGGTCTTGAGGCCGGCGTCACGCACGTGGGCGAGCGTGTCGAGCCGGTCCCGGTACTCGCGCGTGTGGATGATCTCGCCGTAGAACTCCGGCGCGGTATCGAGATTGTGGTTGTAGTAGTCCAGGCCGGCATCGCGCAGCGCATGCGCCTGGGTGTCCGTGAGCATGCCGAGCGTGGCGCAGGTTTCCAGGCCCAGCGCCTTCACCGCGCCGATCATCTCGGCCACCTTCGGAATGTCGCGATCCTTCGGCGAACGCCAGGCCGCGCCCATGCAGAAGCGCGTCGCGCCGGCGGCCTTCGCCTGTCTCGCCTTTTCGAGCACCGCGTCGAGGTCCATCAGCTTCGTCGCCTCGACGCCGGTGTGGTAGCGCTGCGCCTGCGGGCAGTACGCGCAATCCTCGGGACAGCCGCCGGTCTTGATCGACAGCAGCGTGGAAACCTGCACCGCGTTCGGGTCGTGGAACTCGCGGTGCACATCTTGCGCACGCGCGATCAGGTCTGCGAACGGAAGGCCGAGCAGGGCGAGGACTTCCTCGCGGGTCCAGTCGTGACGGATCGGGGTCGGCATGCGCGTACCTGTTTCGCTAGAGTGGGGCGCGATCGCCGCGCCACGGCCGCGCGATCGCGGGCGGGAAGTCTCCGCGCTGCTTCAGGAGGCTGTCAACTTGAAAGGATCGGGCGAGGTTGACGGATTCGGTGCGCGCGTCCTGCGCACCTTGCTGCCGCCGCGTTGCCTGCTGTGCGGCGCACCCGGCGCGGGCGGACGCGATCTGTGCGCCGGCTGCGCGGCGGACTTCATCGCGAACCGGCCGTGCTGCGCGCGCTGCGCGATGCCGCTCGCGATCGCCGCGCCCGCCTGCGGCGCGTGCCTGCGCCGCGAGCCGCCGTTCGCCGCGGCGTGGGCGGCGTTCCGCTACGCGCATCCGCTCGACCTTCTGGAAGCGCGCTTCAAGTTCCATCGCGACCTCGCCGCTGGCCGCGTGCTCGCCGACGCGCTGGTCGACCGCTGGCGCGAGGACATGCCGGAAAGCCCCGACGCGATCGTGCCGGTACCCCTGCATCCGACGCGGTTGCGCACGCGCGGCTACAACCAAACGCTGGAACTCGCGCGCCCGCTCGCCAGTGCGAGCGGAATCGCGCTGCGTCCCGACCTGCTCGAACGCCGCCGCGCCACGGAACCGCAGACCGGCCTCGATGCGGCAGCCCGCCGCCGCAACCTGCGCGCCGCGTTCACCGTGCCTGCCGCTGCGCCGCTGCCCGCGCGCGTCGTGGTGTTCGACGACGTGATGACAACCGGCGCCACGCTCGCCGAATGCGCCCGCGCACTCCGCCGCGCCGGCGTCACGCGCGTGGACGTGTGGGCGCTCGCGCGGGCGGGGTGAGAAGCCGTCCGCACGAAAATGCGCGGACGCCGCGCGCGGCGAGCTTTCGATCGCCGGCGCGCGGGTAACGGCAAACGCGGGTGTGGCGCTTGCGTTGTCGCGGACGTGTCGCATGGCGAATGCGGAGCCCGGGAACTCCGCAACGCAGGGCCGGACGATGCATTTCACGCCTATTCGGGCGAACGGGGGAGCAAGGAAGATGGCCATTCGCGGAAGAGTGTCGCAGAGCGCAATGCTGGCTTACTGGGGGAAGGCAAGGGCGAAGGATCTCGCGGACGAAGATCATCCGCTCGCACTCCACAGTCTGGACGTGGCCGCCTGCGGGCAGGTCTGGCTGGAACGCAATCCTGCCTTCGTGGCGATGCTGGCCGGCTGTCTCGGGCAGACACCGGAGGCGACGCGACAATTGCTCGTGTTTCTGCTGGCGGTGCACGACATCGGCAAGTTCGCCGAGAGCTTCCAGTACAAGGTGCCCGCACTGGTCAAAAGCCGGTTCGAGCCGCCCTTGCCGCTACGGATGGGCAGCCTGCGGCATGATGCCATTGGCGCGCTGTTCTTCGATTGGCTGGCAGAGGATCGCGCACTGCCGGCGGCAATGCAGTTGCCCGGAAGCAATGCGGATGCGTGGAAAGTGCTTCTGGCGCCAGCATTCGGTCATCACGGCGTGCCACCGGTCACGGAGACGGGAACCGGCGCGGGCGCGGCACGGGCGCGTTTGCGTGAGCACATGTCTGCTGCCAGTCGTGAGGTGGCGGCAGGTTTCTTCGACTGGTGTGCCGGCTTCTTCCTGCGTACGACCCTGACCGCATGCAGCACGCCGGGGGCACAGCTGGCGAGCTGGTGGATCGCGGGGCTGGCCGTGCTGGCCGACTGGCTTGGCTCGAACACCACCTGGTTTCCCTATGCCGAGCCCGCCCAGCGGGCCTTGTCGCTGGAGCGCTACTGGCAGGACGTGGCTCTGCCGCGGGCGCGACAAGCCATCGAGGAATCCGGCGTTCTGTCGGTGCGGCCCCGGCGCTATTGCTCGCCACATGCCCTGCTGCCCGGTCTGAAAGGCAAAACCCTGCGTCCGGCGCAGCAATTGGCCGCCGATTGGACGATTTCCGATGAGCCGCACCTGTTCGTGCTGGAAGATGCGACCGGCTCGGGCAAGACCGAGGCCTCGCTGATTCTGGCTGCGCGACTGATCGATGCCGGTCTGGCCGACGGTCTGTTCTTCGGCCTGCCGACCCAGGCCACTGCCGACCAGATGTTCGAGCGCGTCACCGCAGACGTGCCGCACTGGTTCGATGATCCTTCACGGGCCACGCTGGTACTCGCGCATGGCGCGCGGGATCAATCGCATGCCTTCCAGGCACATCTGGCGCAGCGTGACGACGACATCCCCGGGGAAGGCGGCTCGGCGACCCTGCGACTGACCGATTGGCTGGCGCAGAGCAACAAGCGCGCCCTGCTGGCGCAAGTCGGCGTGGGTACGCTCGATCAGGCCCTGCTGGCCGGCTTGCGTGTGCGTCATCAGTCGCTGCGCATGCTGGGCTTGTGGCGCAAGGTGCTGATCGTGGACGAGGTGCACAGCTATGACCCGTACATGACCCGGGTTCTGCTGCAAACGCTGGAATTGCATGCGGCTTCCGGTGGCAGCGCCATCCTGCTGTCGGCCACGCTGCCGCGCGTGTTGCGTTCGCAATTGCTGGACGCCTATGCACGCGGCATTGCGCGGGTACGCAAGCTGGCCGAAGGCACGCGTGGTCGTCGTTCACCGGCGCGAACTTCACTGGAAGCCAAATCTGCGGACTATCCCTTGCTCACGCATTGGGCGCCTTCGCTGGGCGTAATGCCTCGCGAGCAGGCCTTTCCGGCTGCGGCGCACAGCCGGCGCCGCATCGCCATCGACTACGTCACTCGGGAAGAGGACGTGCTGGCACGCATTGCCGCATGGCATGCCGCCGGGCAGGCCGTGGTCTGGATCCGCAACATGGTGGCCGATGCCTGTGCGGCATGGGAGCGATTGTGCGAGCGGTTCGGGCGTTCCCCGCGCACGCGGGGATGAACCGGCCGAGTGCGAGATATTCCACGCCGCGCTCTTGCGTTCCCCGCGCACGCGGGGATGAACCGATGTCGAACTGGTTCATGCGGCATCCCTTCTTGCGTTCCCCGCGCACGCGGGGATGAACCGGGGGCCGCTTCGGCGGCCTCCGTCTTTTTAGGGCGTTCCCCGCGCACGCGGGGATGAACCTCCTTCCGCGTCCAGCGGAGCGAATCACAACGGGCGTTCCCCGCGCACGCGGGGATGAACCGCAGCGCACGCACTGTCGCGGATTCTGGCCGGAGCGTTCCCCGCGCACGCGGGGATGAACCGCACGTTCACCGCCTCGGCGGCGACAAGCACTACCCGGAGATCCGTGGACGATCTGCTACGGCCACACCAGGGGCGTTTACGCCGGCATGACCGCGACGCAAGCGCAGTGCGACCGCTGGCGCGAGGAAGACATCGCCGAGGCGATGGGCCACGTCGCCCGCTGCATCACGCATCCGCTGACATCCAATCAGCTCGGCGCATTCACCGACGCCGCATTCAACCTCGGGCCGCAGGTCGTGTGCGGCTCCACGCTCCAGCGCAAGGCCAATGCCGGCGACCTCGCCGGGGCCTGCGCGGAGCTCGACCGCTGGATCAATGCGCACGGCAGGCCCTATCGCGGGCTGATCCTGCGGCGCGCTGACGAGCGTGCCATCTGCTGGCCCCGATTCACCAACGTCCAAGGAGGCGTGCTGCCATGAAGAAGCTCTCGATTCTGGTTCTGCTGATTGCAGGCCTGCTGTACGGCGTCGCATGCGCATCCGTCGCGTACGCCGATGACGAGTTCGTCGTGTTGCAGAAGTCGCACTCGGGCCTGTGGTCCGATGCCGCTGACCCGTCGGCGGGGTTCGACATCCAGGTGATCCGGCAGGGCGGAAGCGGCTGGGCGTGGGTGGCGATGTACGCCAACGCGCGCGCGCCGGACGAACTGCCGTTCTGGCTGGTCGCCTATCCCGGCTGGCGCGGCGTCGATAGCGGCATCGTGCCGTTGTACCGGACGGATCGCCTGTTCGACTCAGTGCTGCCGGCGGATCTGGTGCAAGCCGGCACGCTGCACATCACGTCCCTTGCCTGCGACTCGCTCACCGCCGACGTGCTGATCTGGCAGCGCGGCGGAAACATCGCGCGAAGTTACACGCTGTCCCCGATCACCCTCACCAGTGGCGAGGCGTGCATCCCCTGTGCGGAGCCGGATTTCAGTCCGGCGACGTGGGAGTGCACGCCGTGAGGGACCGCGATTCTTTCATCGAGTGCGACGGATACGACGGGTTCTGACCGATGATCCGCATCTACCTTGGCATTGCCATCGCCGCAGCGCTCGCAGTCGGTACATGGGCCATCGACCGCAACGGCTACCGGCGCGCCCTTCGTGACGCCGACGCCGCAATCGAGCAGACGAAGGCCGCCGCAGCCGAATGGAGTGCGGCCATCGCCGCCGCTCGAGCCGATCTCGACGCCTGCCAGTCGCAGTGGGCGGATGTATCGCGCCGCGCCGATCAGGCAGAAGCCGCCGCTGC
>JGI12420J12819_1001312_pt1 | contig 10576 bp, 11 predicted proteins | sample Passage237A_FD_12819 | JGI IMG/M metagenome (IMG submission 12819) | reverse complement strand
CCCGCCGTAGCGCTCAAAGAAGGCGTGAGTCCGATCCACGTAGGCCTGTTTGAAGATGCGTGAGTCTGGGCGGTGGAAGATCTTTGGGCCGCTCAGCCTGCCAATCCAGTAGCCGGACTGGGGACCGACAAAGGCGGCAAGGCCGATGATGCCGGCAACGGCCCAGATGGGCAGGTTGATCTGTCCCGTGCCAGTGAACAGACCTGCCGTGAAGAGCAGTGAATCACCGGGCAAGAACGGGAACAGCAAGCCTGTCTCGATGATGATGATTGCGCAGATGCCTGCGAGCGCCCAGGTGCCATAGCGNTCNATGAATGAATTGATGAGGTGGTCGGGATCCATCCAATCGGGACCGAGCATGGGCAGAGACGCAGCGGAGACGATCACGGTGTCAGCCTACGGTGCGGCGACCCTCGCTTGTATGCGCGGGGACTGGTTACATGGAGCCATGACGCGCACATCCTTCGGCACTCCGCTGACCGATGGTGCCACCAAGGTCTTGTTGCTCGGTGCTGGAGAACTCGGAAAAGAACTCGCGTTCGCCTTCCAGCGGCTCGGCGTGGAGGTGGTGGCGGTTGACCGCTACGAGCACGCCCCCGCGATGCAGGTGGCGCATCGTTCTTACGTGATCGACTTGCTGAGCGCCGATGCGTTGCGATCAGTTGTCGAGGCTGAACAGCCATCGCTCATCGTCCCGGAGATCGACGCGATCAACACCGATGAGCTCGAACAGTTCGAGCAACGGGGCTTCCGCGTGGTGCCGAGCGCGTCAGCAGCTCGCGTCACGATGGACCGCGAGCGCATGCGCAACCTTGTCGCTGAAGAGCTCGGGATTGCGACGTCGCCGTATCGCATCGCCGCATCGGCAGAAGAGGTGAAGGCCGCGGTCGCGGAACTCGGCCTCCCAGCCGTGGTGAAGCCGCTCATGTCCTCGTCAAGCAAGGGCCAGACGGTGGTGAAGGACGCGAGCGAGTGCGAGCATGCGTGGCGTCACGCATCTGAGGATGGGCGCGCGATGTCGTCGCGGGTGATCGTCGAGTCGATCGTCGACTTCGATTACGAGATCACACTGCTCACCGTGCGTCACATCGCTGGCACCACGTTCATGGACCCCATCGGTCACATCCAAGGTGACGGCGGCTTCCGCGAATCGTGGCAGCCGCATCCGATGTCGCAGGCGGCAGCGATTGAGGCTCGCCGCATCGCGACAGCAGTGACCGATGCGCTTGGCGGTTGGGGCGTGTTCGGTGTCGAGCTCTTTGTGCGTGGCGACGAGGTGATCTTCTCTGAGGTCTCCCCGCGCCCCCACGACACGGGCATGGTCACGCTTGCGTCGAACCCCACCAACGAGTTCGTCGTCCATGTGCGCGCAGTGCTCGGTCTGCCCGTCCACCAGGTGGTCTCGGAACCCGCTGCCGCGTGCGCTCTGGTTGCCGAGGGCACGGGTGTGCCGACTTTCAACGGAGTGGCCGACGCTCTCAGCCGCCCGGACACGGACCTGCGGCTGTTCGGCAAGCCGCGAGTGGAGGGCCGTCGCCGCGTGGGCGTCACCCTCGCACGGGGGCTGACGATCGAGGATGCGCGCGCTCGGGCTACTGAGGCTGCGGACTGTGTCACGATCACCCTCGAGTGAGCGTGCGGTGACCGAATACGCAGAAGACGACGAGCTGCAGGCGTCAGCCCCGGACGACGTAGGGGTGGGGCCGTGGCCCGGCGAATGGCCTGCCGATCCGCGCTTTGACCGGCGCCTCCTTGCCGAAGGCGACCGTCGCAATGTGGTGGACCGCTACCGCTACTGGACGCACGAGGCGATCGTTGCCGACCTCGACGCGCGCCGGCACCCATTCCACGTCGCAATCGAGAACTGGCAGCACGATTTCAACATCGGGTCGGTGGTCCGCACCGCGAATGCGTTCATGGCGCGTGAAGTGCACATCGTCGGCAACCGTCGCTGGAACCGTCGCGGCGCGATGGTGACCGACCGCTACCAGCATGTTCGTCACCACCCCACGGTCGAGGAGTTCGTCACATGGGCGCGCGAGGCGCGCCTTGCGGTGCTGGCGATCGACAACCTGCCCGGCTCCGTCCCGATCGAGACGTACCCCATCGACAAGGAATGCGTCCTCGTCTTCGGCCAGGAGAGCGTCGGCCTGTCCGACGCCGTGCGGGACGCGGCCGACGCGACCCTCGCCATCGCCCAATACGGCTCCACCCGCTCGATCAACGCGGGCGCGGCGGCGGCAATTGCGATGCATCGCTGGGTCACTCTCCACGCCGATATCGCTGCCGGGCACGGCGACGGCGGGAACTGAGGACCAAAGACCAGCGCAGATCGGGTCCCGAATCTGACAGAATGGTTTGCGGTTCGTTCCCTCTCACGTTCAGGAGTAACGCAATGGCTATCGCCACCGTTGAGTCGTATGCCGCGATGCTGGACGCCGCCAAGGCTGGCGGCTATGCCTTCCCCGCGATCAACATCACGTCGTCGTCCACCGTCACCGCGGCCATCCAGGGCTTCGCGGAGGCTGAGTCGGACGGCATCATCCAGGTTTCGGTCGGTGGCGGTCAGTACGCCTCCGGCTCCACCATCAAGGACCAGGTCGTCGGTTCGCTTGCTCTCGCCGCGTACGCCCGCGAGGTCGCGAACTCGTACGGTGTGACGATCGCTTTGCACACCGACCACTGCCACAAGACGTACCTGGACAACTGGCTCAAGCCGCTGCTCAAGATCGAGGCGGACCAGGTGGCCGCCGGCGGTTCGCCGATCTTCAACTCGCACATGTGGGACGGCTCCACGGTCCCCATGGACGAGAACCTCGCCATTGCCGAGGAGCTGCTTGAGCTCTCGCAGGCCGCCCGCACCATCCTCGAGATCGAGATCGGTGTTGTCGGCGGTGAAGAGGACGGCCACTCCGCCGAGATCAACGAGAAGCTGTACTCGACCCCTGAGGACGGCATCGCCACCATCGAGAAGCTCGGCCTTGGTGAGAAGGGCCGCTACCTGACGGCCCTCACCTTTGGCAACGTGCACGGCGCCTACAAGCCGGGTTCGGTCAAGCTCCGTCCCGAGATCCTCGGTGACATCCAGGCCGCCGCTGGCGCCAAGTTCGGCAAGGAGAAGCCGTTCGACCTCGTGTTCCACGGTGGCTCGGGCTCGACCGCCGAAGAGATCGCCACGGCCGTCAAGCACGGTGTCGTCAAGATGAATATCGACACGGACACGCAGTACGCCTACACGCGTCCCGTCGTTGACCACATGATGAAGAACTACGACGGCGTCCTCAAGGTCGACGGCGAGTGGGGCAACAAGAAGGCCTACGACCCGCGTGCCTGGGGCAAGCTGGCTGAGGCAGGCATGGCCGCTCGCGTCGTCGAGGCGTGCCAGCAGCTCGGCTCGGCTGGTAAGAAGATCTAGCAACNGTGATGCGGAACGCCCCCGGTCGCTAGATTGCACCGGGGGCGTTCGCACGTTCCACCCACTACCACCAAGCCCCGGCAGCGACCGGGTGAGGGGAGGGCGCCATGCCAGGCGTCGTGATCGTCGGAGCCCAATGGGGCGACGAAGGCAAAGGCAAGGCCACCGATGTGCTCGGCAGCCGTGTCGACTATGTCGTGAAGTTCAACGGCGGCAACAACGCCGGTCACACCGTGGTGATCGGCGACCAGAAGTTCGCCCTGCATCTGCTGCCCTCGGGCATCCTGACGCCGGACGTCACACCCGTCATCGGCAACGGCGTCGTCGTCGACATCAACGTGCTGATGTCGGAGCTCGATGGCCTCATCGAGCGCGGCGTCGACCCGTCCAAGCTGCTCATCTCGAACGCGGCGCACGTGATCGCGCCGTATGCGCGCACTCTTGATCAGGTGACGGAGCGCTTCCTCGGCAAGCGCAAGATCGGCACGACGGGCCGCGGCATCGGTCCCGCGTACGCCGACAAGATCAACCGCGTCGGCATCCGCATGGGCGATCTGTTCGACGAGGCGGTGCTGCGCGACAAGATCGAAGGCGCGCTCGCGACCAAGAACCACTTGCTCGTCAAGGTCTACAACCGTCGCGCCATCACCGTGGACGAGGTGGCCGAGGAGCTGCTCAGCTACCGCGACCGTCTGGCGCCCATGGTGACCGATACCTCGCTTGTGCTCAACGAGGCGCTCGACGCCGGCAAGACCGTCCTGTTCGAAGGCGGCCAGGCGACAATGCTCGACGTCGACCACGGCACCTACCCCTTCGTCACGTCCTCGAACGCGACCGCAGGCGGCGCGTGCACTGGCTCCGGCGTCGGCCCCACCAAGATCGACTCGGTGATCGGCATCGTCAAGGCGTACACGACCCGTGTGGGGGAGGGGCCCTTCCCCACCGAGCTCGAAGACGAGTGGGGGGAGAGGCTGCGCGATGTGGGCCATGAGTTCGGCACCACGACGGGCCGCCCTCGCCGCTGCGGTTGGTACGACGCCGTCATCGCGCGTTACTCGGCGCGCGTCAACGGCCTCACCGACCTCGTGCTGACGAAGCTTGACGTGCTCACCGGCATCAAGGAGATTCCCGTCTGCGTCGCCTACGACGTCGGAGGCAAGCGGGTCGACGAGCTGCCGCANGATCAGGCGGACTTTGCCGCAGCNGTGCCGATCTACGAGACCTTCCCCGGTTGGGAGGAGGACATCTCGGCCGCACGCGAGTTCAGCGATCTGCCTCAGAACGCACAGGACTACGTGCTCGCACTCGAGAAGATCTCGGGTTGCCGCATCTCCTCCATCGGTGTCGGTCCTGCGCGCGACGAGATCATCGTCCGCCACGACCTGTTGCACGCTCGCTAGGCGACTGTGGTCGCCATGCCCCACATGATCCGCTCGGTTCCTCACGAGCGGGCGTGGGGAACGCGCACCACCCGCACTCGTTAGGCTGGACGCTGTGAAGATCCTTCTTGTCGGTTCTGGCGCGCGTGAGCATGCCCTGGCTCGCGCCCTCTGCCACGATCCCGCTGTCGACGCCCTCCATGCCCTGCCTGGTAACCCGGGCATCGGCTCGGTGGTGAGCGTGAAGGCGATGCCCACGGTGCTGCACCAAGGCAATCCGCTCGACCCACGCGCGGTGACGGACCTTGCTATCGAGCTCGGCGTCGACCTCGTCGTGATCGGACCCGAGGCGCCGCTCGTNGCCGGTGTCGGCGACGCGTTGCGGGCAGCGGGGATTGCGGCCTTTGGGCCCGATGCCGCAGCGGCGAAGCTCGAGGGTTCCAAGGCCTTTGCGAAGGAGATCATGGCGGCCGCGGGTGTGCCCACCGCTGAGCCACGCGTCTGCGCCACGCCATCGGAACTTGAAGCGGCGCTTGACGAGTTCGGTGCGCCCTACGTCGTCAAGGATGACGGCCTTGCTGCGGGCAAGGGGGTCGTTGTGACCGATGACCGAAAAGAGGCGGTGGCTCACGGCCTCGGCGTCATCGAGGCCGGCGGTGTTGTGGTGGTCGAGGAGTACCTCGACGGGCCCGAAGTGAGCCTCTTTTGCTTGTCGGATGGTCGCACTGTGGTGCCGCTCCAGCCGGCCCAGGACTTCAAGCGTGCCCATGATGGAGATCAGGGTCCAAACACCGGCGGCATGGGTGCGTACACCCCACTGCCGTGGGCACCTGATGACCTTGTGGACACGGTGGTCGCCACTGTTGCGCAACCCACCATCGATGAGATGGCGCGGCGCGGCACTCCTTTTGTCGGTGTTCTCTACTGCGGCCTCGCGCTCACGTCAAAAGGGTTGCGCGTGGTCGAGTTCAACGCCCGGTTTGGCGATCCCGAGACGCAGGCCGTGCTGGCGCAGTTGCGCACGCCGCTCGCCGGTGTCCTCCTGGCCGCGGCGCAGGGTCGGCTCGATGAGATCGAGCCTCTCGAATGGGAAGAAGGCGGCGCCGTCACGGTGGTGATCGCGGCAAAGGGCTACCCCGCAGCGCCGCGATCGGGAGACCCGATTGGCGGTCTCGCCGAGGTCGAGGATGAGCCGGATGTTCACGTCCTCCACGCCGGAACCGCATTCACCGATGAGGGGGCTCTTGTCTCCGCCGGCGGCCGTGTGCTGTCCGTTGTCGGTCAAGGCCCCACTCTGGCCGCCGCGCGCGAACGGGCGTACAAGGGCGTCGACTACATCACGCTTGAAGGCTCGCACCACCGTTCCGACATCGCGCTTGCGGTTGCGAGCACCGACGCCGAGGTGCGCTAGCAATGCCGGGATTCTCCACACCGCCAGCAGTGCTGCCGGTGGAGGGATGGCGTCATGTGTACAGCGGCAAGGTCCGCGATCTCTACGTCCCCGAGTCGCCTCACCCGCAAGGTGACGTCCTGCTCGTCGTCGCATCGGACCGGATCAGTGCGTACGACTGGGTGTTGCCTTCGGAGATCCCCGGTAAAGGCGGCGTGCTGACTGCGCTGTCGCTGTGGTGGTTCGACCGTCTGCGTGACGTCGTGCGCGACCACACGGTCGAGGCGGATGTTCCCGCAGAGGTAAAGGGACGCGCCATGGTGGTGCGCCGACTCGACATGTTTCCTGTTGAGTGCGTCGCGCGTGGCTACCTCACTGGCTCGGGCCTGACGGAATACCGCGCAAGCGGAACGGTCTGCGGGATTGCGTTGCCGGACGGTCTTGAGGACGGCTCGCGGCTTCCGGAGCCCATCTTCACGCCGGCCACCAAGGCCGACGTGGGCGATCACGATGTCAACGTCACCTTTGACGACGTCGTCGCGCGCATTGGATCAGAGGACGCCGCAGCGCTGCGCGACCTCACTCTCGCGATGTACGCGAGGGCTCACGAGATTGCGCTCAGCAAGGGCATCATCCTTGCGGACACCAAGTTCGAGTTCGGCCGCGATGCCACGGGAGAGATCATGGTGGCGGACGAGGTGCTCACTCCCGACTCCAGCCGGTACTGGCCAATCGATACATGGCAGCCGGGCCGCGCCCAACCGAGCTTCGACAAGCAGTTCGTCCGTGACTGGTTGACGTCATCGGAGTCGGGTTGGGATCGCCACGGTGACACGCCGCCGCCCCCGCTACCGGCTGACATCATCGATCTCACGCGCTCCCGATACCTTGAGGCATACGACCGACTCGTGGGCTGACGTCGGCTTGAGCACTCGTCAGCGGCGCCTGTTCGCATGCCGCAAATCGTTAACCGGTTCACAAGAAATGTGACGTGCATCACTGCTAGGTTAGGCCCGCTACGGGAGCACGGGCTCCCGTTTTCTATGCCCTCATACCGGGGGTTTCAAGGGAGGAAACACATGAATTTGCGTCGCATGAGCACGGTCGGTGTGATTGTTCTGGGCGTTGCTGCGCTGGCAGGCTGCAGCAAGGGCGCTCAGGAGTTCAAGGCGGGTCAGTGCCTGAATGGCCTGCTCGACGCCTCGACGCAGGTTGAGAGCTTGCCCGTTGTCGGTTGCGACAAGGAGCACGAGGGCGAGGTCTACGCCGTCAAGAAGTCGAGCCTCGACTCCTACAACATCGTCGCTGTTGGCGACGAAGCTGACGAGTACTGCCTCGCCGAGTTCGAGACCTACGTGGGCACGGACTACATGGAGTCCACGCTCTTCTTCACGCACCTCACCCCCTCGAGCCAGTCGTGGAGCGCCGGTGACCGCGACATCGTGTGCATCGTGATGCCCGCCGAGGACACCGTGACGGGCTCGCTCAAGGGTTCGAACCTCTAGGTCTGCTCAGTGAGCATCGGCCCGCCTTGACGGGCCCTCAATCCCGCCGTCGTCGCGTACTATCGCGATGGCGGCGGGATTGCCTTTTCCCAACGAATTCCCAGCATGGAGCGTTGTCATCACATGAACAATCGTGTTGCGATTGCCGCGACTGCTGTTCTCCTGCTTGCTACGGGGTGCGCGAATGATGCTGAGAGCGCCGGACCTTTCGATCGACAGGACTTTGGCACCCCGGGCTACGTGAAAGCGATGACGGCGGACGTCGAGTTCTACCCCGCGTGCGGCAACGAGGTGCTGACGTTCGAGGGCACCACGTGGTACCAGTACGACCCAGCCAACATCGATGAGTTCCCGGATCCGCGGCGCAACATCGAGTCGTGGATTTCGGGCGGGTTTGGCGACGCTGAAGACGACGCCGTGGTTGACACTGACGCCGACGCTGCACTGGGTTCAGCCCCCGACGCTGCGGCCAGTCTCCCTGGCGTCGCCGTGAGCGGCGGTGGGGGTGGTGCGCTCGCCATGTCGCCGGGCGTGCCTCGCGTTGCCGCGCCCGAACTCGGTGACGACATCGGCGTGCTGGTTGAGTACTCCGGCAACATCGCGTACTGGGAGTCGAACTCCAAAAAGCTGGCGACGTGGCTGACCACGACGGAGATTGAGTACAACTGGGTCTGCTGACAGCCCATCTGGCACCTTCGGGTGCATCGGTGCCAGGGCTAGACTGAGCCCATGCCCAAGATCATCGTGGACGTGATGCCCAAGCCCGAAATTCTCGATCCTCAGGGAAAGGCCATCGGTGCGGCGCTCGAGCGCCTCGGCATCGCGGGCTTCCGTTCTGTTCGCCAAGGCAAGCGCTTTGAGCTCAAGGTGCATGGTGAAGTAACGGATGAGGTGCTTGCAACGGTTCAGCATGCCGCCGAAACACTTCTCAGCAACCCCGTGATCGAGGACGTGGTCGCGGTGAGTGTGAAGCAGTGCGGTGGCAACTGTGGCTGCGGCTCGCATGGCGCTGCGAGTGAGGCGGCACGACCCTCCGGTGCCGAGGATCTCCTCGCATGAGCGCCCGCATCGGCGTCGTCACTTTCCCGGGCTCTCTCGATGACCGCGACGCTCTGCGCGCCATTCGCATCGCCGGTGCGGAGGCAGTGTCGCTCTTCCATGCCGAGCCCGACCTCAAAGACGTCGACGCCGTGGTGTTGCCGGGCGGCTTCTCATACGGTGACTATTTGCGTGCGGGCGCGATCGCGCGCTTCTCGCCGATCATGGACAAAGTGGTCGATGCTGCGCACGGCGGCATGCCGGTGCTGGGAATCTGCAACGGATTCCAGATCCTCACCGAGGTGCACCTGCTGCCGGGCTCGATGATCAAGAACGACCACCGCCACTTTGTGTGCCGCGACCAGACGCTCCGCGTTGAGAACGCCGACACCGCATGGACCAACGCGTACTCGTCTGGTGACGAGATTGTTGTTCCGTTGAAGAACCAGGACGGCCAGTATGTGGCCGACGAGCGCGTGCTCGACGAACTTGAGTCCGAAGGCCGCGTCGCGTTCCGTTACGTGGGCTGGAACCCCAACGGATCTCGCCGTGACATTGCGGGCGTGACCAACGCGCGCGGCAACGTGGTGGGCCTCATGCCTCACCCGGAGCACGCGGTCGAACCCGGCTTCGGTCCGGAGAGCACTGAGGGCCACAGCACGGGCACTGACGGATTGGGCTTCTTCGCCTCGGTCATCAACGGCGTTCTCGCCACGGCCTAGCCGCCGCGTCCGCATTATCGCGGCGTCAGCCGTTGCTCAAGAGATTCCTGATCTCGACCAGGGCGTCAAACGTGATGCGGTTGAAGTCGGCGCCTAGCTGATTTGGCACTGTCACGAGGAGGGTGTCGGCCGTCATCACAGCGTCGTCCTCGCGAAGCTCGGCCACGATCTTGTCGACGCTGCCCACGTACGTCTTCCCAAATGTCGACAGCGTGTTCTCGAGTTCACCCACGTGGTCGCGATTGCCGCCCATCTTGTCGCGCTCGAGCAACGGGCCAAAGTAGCGCGCCGTCGCGTCGTCGATGATCGGCATGATCGAGCGCGAGACGGACACGCGCGGCTCACCCTCGTGGCCTGCTGCTCGCCACGCCTCGCGGAACACCTCGATCTGACGCGCCTGAACTACTCCGAGCGGTTCGCCCGTCGCCTCCAGAACAAGCGTTGACGACATGAGGTGCATGCCAAGTTCCCCCACGCGACGGGCGGAGTCATTGGAGCCCGCGCCGTACCAAATGCGCTCGGACAACCCGGGCGCCTGGGGAGTGATCGGCAACATCTGACCGTGCATCACATGCGCGGTGGGCCCCGGCTCGGCAATGCCGACCCCCGAGATCGCCTCGCGGAAGCGGGCAATGCGCTCAGCCGCGTCCTCCGCGGGGCTCACTCCGTCAGGCAGTGGATAGCCGAAGCTGCCCGGTCCATCGAGCGGTGCTTCCGGTGAGCCTCGGCTCACGCCCAGTTGCAGGCGTCCATTCGCAATGAGATCGGCCGTCGCTGCCGCCTCCGCCATGTAGAGCGGGTTCTCGTAGCGCATGCCTGGGTTGTAGCACTTGTTGTCAGCGTCGGCGCGCTCTACAGCACAACGTTGACGGCAATCCTGGCTGGTTTTCGATGAAGGCGGCTCTTCCTGCGCTGAGCGTCGGTGCGATGATCGCGCAACCCGGCGGTGCTCCACCCTCATAGAGGCGCATCGAGTACTTCGCGCAGCTGATCGACGGTGGGCGAACCAGCCAGCCCGGCAGGAGTGCGGAACACTCGACAGGCGAGCCCCACCGGCGTGTGCTCGTCGGCGAAGGGGTCGGAGCCGTCAATGAGGACGGTCGGGGACCCGTGGAACCCGAGGCGGG
>JGI12420J12819_1001286_pt1 | contig 10732 bp, 8 predicted proteins | sample Passage237A_FD_12819 | JGI IMG/M metagenome (IMG submission 12819) | reverse complement strand
TCTTCGGAACAGCCTTTCAGTTCAAATTCCCTGCAGAACCAAACCACCCCATCCACATCACCTATCTCAGAATCTTCATAGGTCCGGGGCAGGGTAACCGGTTTCCAGTCCCTCAAATCAGTATCCGGTCGGAACCACTGATCACGGGTACCTTGATCTTCTTTCAGTGCCGTTTCGTATTCCCTTACGCGCTTTTGAAGTTCCGCAGCTTTCGAAATAAATTCAACAGGGTTTGTATCCGCATATTCCGGAAGTTTCCCCATCTCATCCCAGCTTGTCCAGGCCTGGACGACGGTTCCACCCCAGGCGGTATAAATAAGTCCGATCGGTATACCAAGCTCCTGATTGAGCTTACGCCCAAAGAAATAGCCAACGGCAGAAAAGGGCCCCACCGTTGCCGGACTGCAAACCTTCCAGCCGGAAGATTTGAAATCCGCTTCCGGAACATAACTCATGGCTTTCTCGACGGTCATAAGCCGGATATCCGGGTAGTTCGCCGTAGCAATTTCTTCTTTGGCATTCCGAACCGAATCCATGCCCCAGCCCTGAATGGGCATTTCCATATTGGACTGTCCGCTGCAGATCCAAACATCGCCGATCAAAATATTGTGTAGGATTTTGGTTTCCTTCCCGGCATTAACTGTCATTTCAAAAGGTCCACCGTGCTGCATGGGATTGAAAACGATTTCCCAGCGTCCGTCCTTTCCGACTCTGGTCGCACGACTCTGTCCGTTGAACCGAACGAACACACGGCTGCCGGTTGTTGCCCATCCCCACACCCGAACGGGTTTTCCGCGCTGCACAACCATATTGTCGGAAAAAAGCGTGGGCAGTATTAACTGCGCCCTTAGCTGAGCGTGAACCAGCAGAAAACCGAAAAAAACGACGGCAAACTGAAATACGTTTTTCATGATGGCATCCAGGTTTGATGACGATATTCGCAAAATGGGAAAAGACACAGGATCGGCCATCAAGATAGTTCGGGAAAATGATCCCGCAAAGGCCTTCGTACTCCAAAATTGACTATCTTTTATACTTTATTAGCAAATTACAGCCATGCCACAGTTAAATGCAAAGGATCTGATTCAGCAGCTCGCACTTCAACCTCATCCCGAGGGCGGTTATTATGCCGAAACCTACCGGAGTTCGGAACAGATTGCCCAAGAAGCATTGCCGGGCCGATTCGGTGGTGTTCGTGTGTTCTCCACTGCCATCTACTACCTTCTCGAAAAGGGGAACTTTTCCGCTTTTCACCGGATTAAAAGCGATGAATGCTGGCATTTCTACGCAGGCGGCAAACTGCTGGTGCATATCCTCCTTCCCAACGGACGCCTGGAAACCGTTGCCATCGGCAGCAATATCGCAGCAGGCGAACGATTCCAGTATGTAGTGCCGGCAGGCTGTTGGTTTGCCGCAGAACCCGCACCCGATACCAGCTGGTCGCTTACCGGATGCACCGTGGCACCGGGTTTCGATTTCGCCGACTTCGAAATGGCCCGGGCCGCCGACCTGATCGCACGTTATCCCAAAGAGGAAAAACTGATCAAAAGACTGTGCAGGTTATAAAACGTCAAAAATAGCGCATATACATAACCGTTATACACGTCGGATATAAAGGATCCATCCCTTGTTTTTCGGAACAAAAATTTCGGAATCGGGTTTGTATTCTGCTGCAGGCTGGAAATTGGGTATGGCCGGGGCAAGAATACGTGCCGAAGCGGGGTTGATGCCCAGTTTTTCCCAGTCGATCTTCAGCTTCACGGTAGTATCCTCCGCTGCCCAGCTGGCAATGGAAATCATCGCCGCACCATCCTTCACATAGGCGGTTGCCAACACATTGTCATGGGTGGTTCGTACCGGACAATTGGGACTCCAATACCCCAACATTTTCGTTCCCTTGATTCCGAATTCGTCCCAAACTTTCCAGATATCCCGTAGGTCGACCTTATGGTTCCACGGAATCCGATTGGTCATGCCGTACACCATTCCCCTCCAGGGGTTACCGCCATCCTGGAGCATCTCTCCCATCAGGCCAAAAGGAATGCCGCTGACTTCCGTCAGATAGAAATCCGGTGTGGCCGCTTCATAGTCGAAATACTCCCCGAACCATAGCCGATTGATATAGGGAAAATGCTCCATGTACAAGTTGGCACTGTTAATAAAGCCATCGCTTTTGTTGAACTGATTGGCGGAATGAAGATCAATGATACCCGGGTGGCCATCGGCGGTCATCACCCGCTTGATGCGTTTCATGGTAATACGATCGAAGGCCACATCGTCCAAATAGATTCCATCGATACCGATGTTCTTAACCAGCCAGTTCATTCCTTCAACATAGTAATTATGCCAGCGGCTCATTCCGCTGTTCACGATGGCCGCGTCCTTAATACCCGGCACAAACCAGGCGGCGATATAATCCTTTCCCACATGCTCCTGCAGCCAGCTGAATCCGGCTCCCTTGCCGGAAGAATAAATTTCATGACCCAAACTGCGAAGCGGGAAGGTTTCGTAGGCGCGATTCGACAATTCCCTGACGGTATTGTATATCTTAACCTTTAATCCCTTGCTGTGGGCTTCATCGATATAGGCTTTCATCTTCCCATGTTCGATGAAGGGATAATTGATCCATGGATTGATTTCGTTGGCATGATGAATATTTACAATGGTCGCTCCGGATTGAACTATCGTATCCAGATGCTGATACCGGTGATAAAAACGGCTGGCCCACTGGAATTCGGTATCGATCGGATGGAAGGGCGTTATCAGCAGATTGAAATTGTAGTACAGCGTATCACCCTTTTTCATTTTTCTTTCACCGGAATAATTGTTGGCCAGAATGGAAGTACCTTTTTCTTCAATGGTAATTCCGCCCTTGTTTTCATTCCCCCAGGAAGTAGGTAACACGAGCGGTTTCTGGAGATAGAAATTGGTATTGAGCGGACGTGAATAGTTTTCATCGCGAAGCGAATACTGAAGGCCGGCATTCACCGTACCAATCCACGCCCCATCCTGATTTTTGTTGGCCACATCCCATTTCCAGTCGATCTTTTCCGGACGATAGCCGCCCTTCAGTCCAAGTCCCATGGCATATTCAGCCACCGTCTTGTTGAAGGGGATGTGCATATTTATTTCCTTCAGTTCGATATCCCGATCGGCAATAACTTTTACCGTGAACGCGGCAAAACCATCGAATTCCAATGAAGCATTTACCAGCATCAAGATCCCGTCTCCCACACTGCGCGCTTCCCAGGCGATGGTTCCCTCCGACCTTTCGGTGAACCGTAACCCATTTGCCACCAGATTGATTTTCTTACCGTCCTTTCCGTAAAAATGGAAATGGATGGGTTCGGTCAGAAGTGTATTGGGAGCATCCTGCATTTCCGTCATTTCCGGACTGAAATAGGTCTGTATTTGTTTCGGCAACCCGTCATCATTCAATTCCACCTTTCGGCCCAGTAAGGAGATGGTTTTATGTTGCAGCTGAAGCGGCGTATACGGTGGTAAAACGGTATTCTCCTGAGCGATCGTAGAGTTAATCCAGGTCAAACGGGTTTGTTTCCAGGGTTCGGAAATCCCTTTATCCTGCAACGGTGCTCCCGAAATTTTCAGCGAAACAGTAATCGGCACCGGGGCCACGCCATCTGCCGTTATCGTTGCGGTTCCCGTATAAACGCCCTGAGCCTCCATCGGGATATCCGCCGTACACCAAAGGGCTTGAACGGATTGTGCAGCCACATTAACACAACCCACAAAGGGCGATCCGTCATAACGTGTTCCGGTGGTATTGATGCAGGTAATTGCCGAAGCTTTGATCGTTCCGCCTCCGGACTTCTTCAGATCAGAAAATCGCACCTGAACATTTTTAAGATCCCTAAGCGCAAATACGCCAAACTGCCAGGCATAGTTCTCACCCGGCGCTGCCTGCCCGGAAAACCGGTTGGAAGCCCCTTTCTGAACCCACCGCTGCGGAAGATGATCATTCATTTTTATAGGGAACATCCGATCCTCCGGAAAAACAATGAAGGCTTTTTTCCCTGCAGCCGCAATAAGGGCATCGGTTTCCTTTTTTGTGGCAATCACTTCCATTGGAAAAAAGCTGTTGAAGGTATCGATGGACTGTATTTCCTTCAGAACACAATTCTGCCCCAAGCCTTCCTGGATTTCGGCCAGCCAATCCGGCTTTGCGGTTTGAATAGGTTCGAGGTAAACACCTTTCGGATAATTGGAACGACCTTCGTTTTTATAGGGCATGTAATAGATGAAGTAATCGCCTTTCCCGGAAACAGGTTCAAAGAAGATTTCGCCTTCTTCATTATTGATCTTTCCGGCCTTGCAGTTGGAAACGCTGTTGCCTGTTGTTGCATCCTGAACAATAATCCTTTTCTTCTGCGGATCAGCATCTCTTCTCCGCCAGGGGATGACCACGCGCGCAACTTCTCCAATACCGTAAAAACTTACCACAGCCCGGTGGTTACCGAGAGAATCCGGATTCCAACTGTTTTCTCCCGACGTATATTTTACGTTTTGTGCAGACGCGTCGTAAATCAAGCCGAGGAACAAGGTCAGGACCAAAAGCTTTTTCATCTTTAGCAGTTTGTTTCTTCTGCTAAAACTAAGGCATTGCGAAATAGAATTTTCAGACAAACGTTTGTCTGAATTTGGAGAAATAGCCTAAAACTGCTACCGTATCAGGGCTACCGTACCCTTGCGGAAAATCCGGCGGCCTGTATCCATATCGGTATATTCCAGGAACCAGACATAGGTGCCCGGCGGTTGATCCGTGCCGTTATATTTCCCGTCCCATTTTTCCTGCCAGTCGGCCGTACTGAATACCCGTTGCCCCCAACGGTTGTAAACATTGAAACGCATCTCGATGGCCTTGAGCGCATTGGTGGGCGCGAAATAGTCGTTGTGCCCGTCGCCGTTGGGTGTAAAAGCATTGGGTACTTCGATGATGCAGTTTTTAAGCACCCGAACCTGACGCGTTGCCGTATCGCTGCATTGCATGGTATTGTTGGTGACGATCAGTTTGATCTCGTAAGTCCTTTCGCGATTATCGCGGAGTAAGGAAAACCCCACAGGTTCCTGCAGCGCACTTCTGCCGAGTGCACCAAAATCCCACTCCCACACATCCACGACTCCAACACTTGTGTTCTTCACGGTCAGCATGTCTTCCGGGCAGATGACCGACGGCATTTCAAAGGAAGCAAGAACCGCATTGTCGGATTGGATGATCTCCGTGTGTGTATGGGTACAGCGGCTATTGGAGACGATCAGCGTGATTTCGTTTTTTGACGCCGCCGGCAATTTACGAGTCATGGTATGCGCCATACCGGCCGGATTCCCGTCAACAAACCACATCCAGCGGTTCACATCGTGGTCTCCATCATGGGAAAACGTGTAGGAATTTTCGCGACAGCTCAAACCCGTTGTAAACTGGAATCGCGCTGATACCGTATCGACGGCGGTGAAACTCACGCTTGCCGGTTGAATGATCTGACCACATTCATCAACAACGGCCCCTCCGCCCGGACTCAACCTGGGGACCACCGAATACACGCCTCCGGTATAAATGGGACTGGCCAGCCGAAGTACGATAACGTTCCCCTCGCCGGTTTGGCAGCGTCCCTGGGCCCCGATGACGGTAACGGGTTCCGGACCGGTAATGGTAAAATTGCTGCCGTCGGGTGCAATGGTGGAGCAATCAATATTTTTCGAAAACCGAAGGATTATCGTGTCTGCAGCGCAGGGCAGTTCATCCACCGATTCAATCGGAATCGGTGTTGGCACCGAATAGGAAAATCCGCCGATATACCCTTCCGGTATGCCCCGGTCGCAGTGATCAAGAAGTGTGTTGCCATCGCTTCCGGCTTTCAGCATCACCTTGAAATCGCCCGAAGGAAGTGAAGCCGGTAATTCGAATACCAATTCATCCATCTCAAAACCGCCGTTGCACGCCGTTTTAATGAGGTTTACCGAAGCCGATACCAGGTTTCCGGTTGTCGCATGATGTATTTCGAACTCCGATCCCGTAAGCGTTGCACTGTTGCATTTTACCTTCTTGTTCAACTTTACGCGAACGGATTTTCCGGAGCAATGCACTTCAACCGACTCCACCTGCGGTTCCTTCGGATCGGTGATCACCGCTGTACCGCCGCTGAACGAAAGATCGTATCCGCTTTGTGAATCGGTATAATGACTCACCAACAGCAGGTACTCATGTCCGGCAATCAGATTGGGCGAGCGGGCAAATCGCGGCGCATTGTCAGCAGGATTGGAGGCACACTGAATATAGTTCACTCCGTTGGCGCTGGCCCCCGTTTCGCCGGGCGATCCCGACCAGTTACCGGTAACGATAATATTGCGGTTGGTATAAACTTCGTTGGGATCCAGCCCCGTAATATCATAGAGTTGCCAGTCGTAATCGTCCGAAAGATCGGATGGACGAATTACGAAACTCAACGTTCCCGATTGGTAACAGGTGAACTTGTACCAGAACGGATTTTTGTTTTCGTAGGTAACGGTACCGCCGCAGCCGGGCACATACAGCTGGTTGCTGGTACATATCGGAACCGTGCTCTGGTGAAAATTGGTGGTACCACAAACCGGAAAGGCTGTAGAGGGGTTTTGCCCCAGGGCGGTGCACTGGGGAAAAACCGGTTCTGCGCATAAAAGCAACAAAACACTGTAATACAACCTCTTAAATGCCCTCATAGTCAACATTGACAGCAAATATAGTATCTGCGTTGCTTTCCCAACCCTTTCTTTTATCTGAATGCCCGGGAACTACCTAACTTTGCCCTATGAAAATCAGCCTCCGTACCTATCTCGTTGAATCCGGCTGGTTGGCGCGACTGACGGGCGATTCCCGCAGTTTCCCAATGGAACACCGGATTTTCAACGGCATATGCATATTATCTATTCTTATTATTGGGTATAATATCCCCTATAACCTCTTCGCAGGGCTTGAAGTATCCGCTCTGATCTTCTCGGGCCTGCTGATCCTTTTCTGTGAAATCTACTATCTCTCGCGTTGCAAACGTAAACTCCAAATCAGCATAAATATTGCCTCATCGGTAGTGTTGGTGATGATGGGCCTGAACTATTTTTTCAGCTCCGGCGTACAGGGGGCCACCCTGCTTTCCTTCGCCATTGCGTTTTTCCTGGTAATGATCGTTTCGCCCCGGAAACAATCTACCCTGTGGGCCATTCTCTATTTTGTTGCTGGAGTCATTTTGCTGGTTGCGGAATATTGGCGACCGGATCTGATCCAGTTTTCCTACCCCAACAGGGTTACCATGATCGTTGATCTGGGTTGCACCTATGTCATCGCTATCTTCATGATTTTCCTCGGATTGTATTACCTGAAGAGTGTTTATATCGCTGAAAAAGACGCCGTACAGGANAAGAAACTGGCCTTGCAAAAAATGAACACGGAAAAGACCAAACTCTTTTCGGCCATATCGCACGATCTCCACGCACCACTCGCCACGATCCAAAGTTATATGGCATTTCTCCGCGACGGAGGCGTTTCCGAAGAGGAGAAAAAGGTGGCTGAACGCGAACTGGCCAAAACCGTAAGCGCCACACAGGAACTGCTGTACAACCTCCTTTCCTGGTCGCGTTCGCAATTAAGCAATTCCGAGCTTAACCTGCAGGCGGTCCATCTTCCGGATACCGTCGAAAAGGCCTTGCATAGTCTGGTACTACCCGCCCGTCAAAAAAAGATCCGGATCATTGATGAAACCCGAATTACGCCGGCCCCGCTTGCCGACGTCAATCTCCTGCTCTTTATCATCCGCAACATCGTGGGCAATGCCGTTAAGTTCACTCCGGAACAGGGTACGGTAACCATTGGGTCAGGACTGAAGAATGGAAAATGCCTGATCTTTATTTCGGATACGGGGAACGGAATTCCCTCGGAGCAGATGAAGGAAATCTTTTCGCTGAATGTACGCTCCACCTTCGGAACGCAGAATGAAAAAGGATTGGGCCTCGGACTCTTCCTCTGCAAGGAATATGTGGAGGCGCAGAATGGGAATATTTATTTTGAAAGCGCCCCCGGAAAAGGAACCTGCTTTTATATCACCCTTCCGCTGGCGGAATCCGTTCCGGTTCAATCACCGGAGCTTCTTCATGTGAAAGCGTCGTGATTGGAACACGCCTCGGGTATTCCCGGATATCTCGCTGGTAAGCGATCCCGGCGAATGAAAAACATAGTCGATCTGCTGCGGAAAGTCATGCTGCGGATTGGCGAACCCATATCCACCCGGATGTTGGCGGTTCAGCACAAAATACACGGGTTTGTCCTGGTTCTGGCCGTTTGCCAGCGCGATATAATACAGCTTTGAATTGATGATTCTCAGGGTGAGTTGTTCGCTGATCACCGTATCTTTTCCCCTCACTTCATAACTCCTCCCCACCAGCGTAGAATCGTTGATCCTCCGCCACTCTTCGAAAAACGGCTTACCGGAAGCATTCTGCCAGAGGCCAACAAAGGATTTTAGGGAAGCTACACCGGAACCAAATTCGACTCCTCCTGCCGGGATGATTTGGCAGTTGGGCTTTCCAAAAGGGGCGTTAAACAGGAAAAGCAAAAAAGCGATACGGAGGAGCCGTTGTACCGAATAGCTCATTTAGTTAAGATACAAAAAAATCCTGGTATCTGCAAGCCCCCTGCCGGAACATTCGGCCGCTCCACGCTGTTAATACAGCTCCAAAACAGCCTGTATGCCTGAAAATCATACTGTTCTGAACAACAAGGAAAATATGCGTTTTGAGATCCCCCTGGAGGGTGAAACTGCCTTTCTGGAATACAGGTTTTACCGCGGGGATATTGCTTTTATGCACACCGTTGTACCAACGGGATTTAAAGGACGCGGCGTGGGTACTGCGCTGGCCGAATACGCGTTTGCCTGGGCCAGGGAAAAAAACAAAAGGGTTATCGTTTTCTGTCCCTTTGTAGCCGGATTCCTTCAGAAACGACCCGAGTTCAAATCCCTGCTCGATCCGGAGTACTATGGCGGAAGGCAGGCCTGAATTTCGCATTATTCCCTGATCCCAGAGAGTGCATAAACCATGGGGATCCGCCTTGCAATATGGGCGATCCGGAATTTGCCGGGTTCATCTTCCCGCATATTGGCGAAGCAGTTATAGGGCGAATAGTCAAACTCCTCGAAGCTCCGTATCCGGATGCCGTTTTTGAGTAGGCTGCCGACGACTTCTCCCAACGAATGGTTCCAGGAAATATACCCCACCACCATCCGCGAATCGTGGTCGACATAAGTGCCGGTTTGAGTTTCCTGAATGGCTGTCGTCTGGAAATAATCGTAGGTGATTTCGGTAAGAGAATCGTTGAACGTCCATACAAAGGGATGAAACTCTGCAAATACGAAAAGCCCGCCCGGCTTGAGATAACGTGCCACAATAGCGGCCCATTGGTCGATGTCCGGTAGCCAGCCGATCGTTCCGTAGGTGGTGAATACAATGTCAAATTGCCGATCCAGATGCTGCGGCAGGGCGTAAAGATCACAGGTGATGAACTCCCCTTTTGTTCCCGACGCTTCGGCCAGCTTACGGGCAAATCCGATTGCGGTATCCGAAAAATCGACGCCGGTTACTTCGGCTCCAAGCCGGTTCAACGAAAGTGTATCCTGCCCGAAATGACATTGTAGGTGCAGTACAGACTTGCTACTCAGATCGCCGAGGAGGTCAAGTTCAATGGTGTTGAGGGAGTTTTTCCCGCGGATGAAGCCGTCCACATCATAAAACTCCGATCCGTAATGCACTTCCGCACGCTGGTTCCAGGCACTCCGGTTTATGTCGATATAATTGCCGTCCCGTTCCATGGCTTTCAATTACGTGGTGAAGCGTCAAGGTACGCACAATACCGGAGAAGGGCTTTCGGAATCTGCCGTTTCGGAAAAAAATCACACGAAACGGGTATTGTCCTGACAAGTATATTTAAGCATCTTTGCATTCTACCCACCACAAACAAGAAACCTCTGAAATCTACCGGAGATCCTCCGGTTAAGACTTCGACGATCCAAGGGGTGATCGTGATATTACAAACAGAAAAGCTTCAGGGAAACAGCTGAGGCTTTTCTTTTAAACAGGAGGCTGGATTATTATTGAGTTGCCTCGATTACGCGGAGTCTAAAAGCGTAGGTGAATATTTTATTTACCCGGCTGCACCACCCTGTTCAACATCCGTTGCGTCGCACGTTTCACCGTTCGGTTCGCTGCAAACTTACCCTGTCGTGGAGCTCCGGCTCCGTGACTTTTTTTATTTAACCCGCGCCATCACCCTGATCGGCTTCCCTTGCGTCGCAGGTTTACACCGTTCGTTCGCTGCAAACTTACNCTGTCGCGGAGCTCCGGCTCCGTGACTTTTTTTATTTAACCCGCGCCATCACCCTGATCGGCTTCCGCTGCGTCCCACCGTTCATCGTTCGGTTCNCTGCAAACTTACACTGTCGCGGAGCTCCGGCTCCGTGACTTTTTTTATTTAACCCNCGCCATCACCCTGATCGGCTTCCCTTGCGTCGCAGGTTTACACCGTTCGTTCGCTGCAAACTTACACTGTCGCGGAGCTCCGGCTCCGTGACTTTTTTTATTTAACCCACGCCATCACCCTGATCGGCTTCCGCTGCGTCCCACCGTTCATCGTTCGGTTCGCTGCAAACTTACACTGTCGCGGAGCTCCGGCTCCGTGACTTTTTTTATTTAACCC
>JGI12420J12819_1001285_pt1 | contig 10735 bp, 6 predicted proteins | sample Passage237A_FD_12819 | JGI IMG/M metagenome (IMG submission 12819) | reverse complement strand
TCCTGTCAACTCATTGAAGGCTTGTTGAACATTCACGTCAATAAAATTCATGCCTGAAAAGGATGAAAAATACGGTGGATTGATGCAAAACAGTTTCTTGGATGCTCTGGTAACTGCTGTATATGCCCAACGGTAAAATTCTGAATTCGTCTTACCTGAGCGGTTATGTTCCGATTCATAAAAGTTGAAGTTGGCTTGCGTTCCTCTGTCCCAAAATACAAAGGCATTTGACCATTCACCGCCCTGGGCTTTATGGCAGGTTACGGCATAACCATATTTCAGAAGTATGCAGTTAAAATACTTATCNTTGATAATGGCTTCCTTAAATTCCTCTGTTCCTTTCTTGAGTTTGGGATGCCTGTTTTTGAAATCCACATAAAGGGCTCTTTGCTCTTCGGGTTTTAGGTAATTATCACCGTATAGGTAGTTTTCTAAAATAAATCCTTTTATGATTTTGGGCTGATTATTTTCATCAGGCAACACAAGACTTATGCTACGCCATATAAGTCTCACGCTTTGGGTTTTACCTCCTTTGGTATAGAAACTTACTTCTCTACTTTCAACTTGTGGACTAGCTTCTGATACAACGGCAAATTCACCGTTCATGATACCCAAACGGTAATTGTTGCCACCAATGATAACAGTATCGGATGCCTGAATGGGTAAATCATCTCCAAATTTGTCTCTCCGGATAGCCCGGTTCAAATCGAGTGCTGTTTCGTTTTTGTAGCAGATGATTATTTTTTGGTCTTGTTGAGACTTGTAAGTTTCCAAATAATCCTGATATGCGGGATTGAAAATGTCGCGATTGTTTTCTCTCAAATCGAAATCATTGAAGTAGCCAGAAGTAAGGCACTGCCTTATTTTAGTGGCTGAAATCAAAATACCATTATTGGCATCCTGACGTTTCACTTCTTTCATTTCAGCTTGTGAAATAGAAACCTTGTAAGTCTCACTTAGATAATGTGGATCAAGGGCAGGAGAGAAATTCATCCCGATTGGTGTCAACTGTGCAGGGTCACCAATGAAAATGATTTTGCTGGTTGTGGTAGCTTCTTGAATTCTTCCATAAGTCACAAGGTCTCGCAACAAATGTCCACTTCCAAAGCGGAAAAACTCGCCTTGGCTCAAAATGTCGCTGACCATAGAAGCTTCATCTACTATCAGAACCGAATCATGAACTTCAGGATTGTTTCTGATTTTGTATTGGTACAAAAACGAAACATCATTTTCAGCTTCACTTTGTTTGATTTCCTGCAACTCTTCAAAGCTGTATATGCCTTTGTGAATGGTTGTAGATTCAAAGCCTGTTTTTTGATTGATGACTTTTGCAGCTCTGCCTGTTGGTGCCATCAATTGATATTTCTTTTTTAGAGATTCCAAATACTCGACAAAACCCTTTAATAAAGTTGTTTTACCACTACCTGCATATCCCTGAAGGATAAATATCCGCTCATCACTTTCTAAAAAAGCATGAAGCTTTTCCAACGCCTGGCGTTGGTCGTTGGTGAGATTGATGTGTTGGAAATGGTCAAAAATATTCATGGTTCTGTTTCTTTGATGCAAAGGTTGGGGTTAACTGTGCGGTGTATCTGCATTACTTAGCTCCCCAAATTTTTTTTAAATTTTCTGCTTGTTCTTCAGGTGAAAGCTCCTTCAAAGCTTGTTTTGGGTCTATGGGGTTTATGTTTGATTCATCAAGAATGAATTCCAAAAATTTAGAAAGCATATTAATTTCTGCAAATTCAACAATACCAACTTCAGGATGGGCAGCTTTTTTGTTTCTTATTGAGTAAACTTTTGACCATTTCTCACCACCTGAAGTTTGCAATCCATATCTAAAGAGAAGAATTGCAGACATAATAAAATTTGTATCCACATTTCTATTGTAGTTTGAATGTTCAATATGATAGTGTCCGTTCGCCTCTATAAATTTTAAAGCTGATTTTGAAGGAGAGTTTTTCTTAGTGGGATCAATTTTAGATAAAACAAGGTATCGATATGATGGGCTAATTACATAACAATTGCTCCCATACTCAAAAACAGACTCTTCTTTGATAAATTCTTCGACAATAAGGAATAACTGCAAATATGCGTAATTACGATATTTTGATACTTGAAATGATTTTACGAGTAATTCAAAGCAAATTGATAGATTCTGAACTATGTTGTTTTTAAATGCTGTGCTTAAAACTGAAGCGTTATGAATTAATGTTTTGAAAGTTTCATATATGGGCTTGAGTAAAAATGCTTTTTCACTACATAATTTAATTTTGCCAATCAGGCTACTTATTGTTTGATTAATATTTTCGCTACTGTCTTTAAAGACGAAGCCATCTACTTCAGATTCAAGTAAGGCCTGAAAATTCCAGATTTTATTTGTTGCTGAAAAAGTAATCACCTGAACCCCTGGATTTCTCTCTTTTATTACTTTTAAGAGTTTTACACTAGTTATTTGTTCTGCACTCTTTTTTTCAAAATCCGAAGGATTAAGTCTAAAGTCAAGTATGACGATGTCAATATTATTTTTAAATATTATATCTATTGATTTTTCAATTATTTCTTCACTACTTGATTTCTTAAAATCAATACCTAAATAATCTGTATAAATACCATTAAGGTCTCCTAATAAAAATGCAAATATTTCGTACCATCCTTTATCGGCTTCATCGTCAATCAACAATACTTTTGGCTTACCTTCGTATTTAAATTTTAATTTTTCAGGAGAAATTATACTAAGTTCTGAAATAGGGTTTATAGTTTTTAAATATTTAAAGTAAAGATTTGTCTCAACATTTTGAAAAACCTTTGCCAGTTCATCTGTTTCATCACATCCAATTGTTTTTGCCCATTGATGAATTGCCCATTCATTGGCAATGGAGTGTGAATCATCATAATTTAATGGTGGATCTAATTTTAATTTTAGGATTTCCTTTGAGAGTTCTTCAGGCTTTAGCGGTTCGAAATTCTTATTAGCATGTATTTCAAATGCATTTTTACTGTAAGGTACTAACTCTACATTTTTAGTCTTTAGGATGTTGAAGTATTCATGTTCAACTAAATACTCTAATCCAACGAAACCGTAAATGAAAATTCTTTTAAGTTGATTTTTAGTTGGAGTGCATCTGATATGAGTAGCTAATCTCAGTCCGTTATAGTCTGAAAGCGTTGGACCAAAACATAAAGGCAAGAAAATATTATCAAATTCAGTTTCAGAAAGCCACTCGTTTATTTTTTCTGAAAACTTTTCATCTGAAACATCATTAAATAATTTTCCTTCAATTGCTCCATTAATAGCATTTTGAATGAAATTTGTGATTGGTCTTATGAATAAATTCTCACCAATTATATCAACGGGTTTATTTTCAATACCTCTATTTGCCTGATGCAGAATATTATATAATTCCTCTTCAATTTCTGGATTTCTTCCAAATAGAAGATACTTAAGTTCAATTGAGCCTTGTTTATGTTGATTTGCGAGAATTTCAAGATTTTGATAAAGTGTTGATACTGGTAAATGTGCGATATTTTCATCTAGTGATCTAGAACCTTGGCTCCCGCTAAAAAATGCAATAGAAAGATCTGTTTTTCTTTCTGCTATATTCAGTAATTTTTTGCGTTGTTCAAGAGCTTTCTTACTATCATTAGTAAAATCAAGAAATGACTCATGATAGAGTATTATATTTTTTTCCTTATAAAGATTTTCACCAATTTGAGCGATTTCCTCAATTGAATATAAAGGTTTAATTAAACCTGCGTATTGAGCGAATTTATCATCCCCCCATCCAAAATCTTTATATTGTCTGTCTTTTTTATCGTCTATTAAATAAATCATAATTTTTCGATTTTAGGAAATTCCATAATGTGTTCCACGCCTTGAAAAGTGAGAATAGGTTGACTTCCTCTATCTTTTCCGTTCCAAAGGTTGATTTCAGCAAATTTTTGGTTGCCAAAATCTGCTTTCAAATGAAGGTTACATAAGCCGTTTATTTGATTCTTTATCAACGAAGTATATGTTTGACCAAGACGTTCAATAGTGTTTTCAATTGTTTTATTGTAAACACCGTTTAAGTGATGTATAGAAATAATAACCTTCTGATTTTCTTGATAATATTTGAGTTTTACTTTAGGTTTTTCACTGAGTGCGTGTTGTTCTATAATAAGTCCAATAATTTTATTGTAGGCTTGTATAAGTTTTTCAACATCGGTGAAATGTTCCAGATTATTAATAAACAATTGCTCATCAAATTCAAAATTTACTTTTTCGTGCCAACTCTTTTCTGAATTAACTCTTTTAATAATTTCTATTAAAGATTGCTGCCCACTTTTTATATGAAATAGATTTTTAAAATGCAGAACTAATTGTGTGAAATTTTGAACAGAATTTGCTGTTATTGCAGTATCAATTTGATTAAATTCTAAAAGCTCTATTTCTTTCGTTCCGGCAATTTCTTCATTCAAGTTCGGTGGGGTTTCAATATTTAGATCTGCCCATTTTAATAGTTTATCACTATTCCAATTGATTTTTATGTTTTTTGATGACCATCCTTTAGGATTACCTTGAAAATCTTTCCCTGTTAAATAAACTCTTATTAATGCTTTAACTTGACGAGGAGCTTTGTAAATTTTTTCGTGATTGGCATAGGCATCATGAATGGTTTTAAGATGTATTTTAAAATCATAGGTTTCGGTTTTACAGAATTCTAAAATGGACTCTAATTCATTAGAATCAATATCATGACATGTTGTTCTTAAGATTTTATTTTGATTATATTGGAAAAGAAAATTGTATAAATGGCTTGGGTTTAAATATCTAGGCAACACATTTTCTTCATTAGTTCCAGTATCAGTTCGGTTTTTAACAGCTAAAATGCTTTCTATTTCTTCATCAGTAAGCAATTTTTCTATATTTTCCGAAAAGACTGATTCTTCTGTTAATAATAGCTCACCTTCTTTTTTGAAAAGTATTTCTTCAATCTTTTGCACACGTTCCTCTAATGTTCCTTCTAAGCTGATTTCCTTTAAAGCAAGCTCTAATATTCGTTCTCGTTGATTTTGTTTGATTCGTTTATCTTCGAGCAACTCTTTTATGAAATCATATTTATTCTTGGCCATTTATTCCTATTTGTCTTTATAATAAATACTCATTGCTTGGTCAATACCTTCAGTTTGCCAAGCATTTAGAACTTTATTTATTGGGTCAGTAAAACCAACTAATATATCAAATCTCTCCTTTAATCCCTTATAAGTCCCATCCTCAGCACCCTTCACCATCTTTAGGAATTCCAATTTCCCGTCAAGCACATTCACCAATTGGGCATTGATGTTTTTTACATGGCCTTTATCGGCAATGTAATCCCGTTTAAAAATCTGTTCCGCTTTTTCATAGCCGTACATTTCCCAATAGTATAGCCACATGCGGATTTGCTTCACATATCTCCTGCGGACATTTACCTTGTCGTTTACAATCAAGCCTGTTGCTTCCTGGCGATACCCGGCTTTTTGTAAACGTGTTTTCTTCGGGTTGATGACCAGTTTTTGGTCTTCTTCAATAATTCGCTTTAGCTCCTTGTTGAATTCTTCATCTGTATAGATGTTGTGCGGTGACGAAAATGTAATGTCGTCAGCGTACCTTGTATACGTTGCTCCAAATCGGTTGGCAAGTCCGGTAAGTCTTCGGTCAAGCTTTTTGCAAAGAATGTTGGTTAAGGTCGGAGATGTAGGGCTACCTTGCGGAAGAACCGTTTTTACTTCACCCTCAATTTCAAAAGGATGGGTACATAGACTTGCCAACAGAAATGCTAATGGTTCTTTGTCTCCATTCAGGTTAAAAGGTTCGTAAATGAATCCCATTTTTACTCTGTTTCGGTCGAAAGTGTGAAAGAAATCTTTCAAGTCCATGTTCAGCACATAATGATGCCCCACGTGCTTTTTGGCATTGTCTACAATTGACTTTTCCAAAACAAAACCTGTAGCCGCTTCATGTGGCTCATATACGCATTGAAGCACAAAGTTTAGAGAGCGAAGGATAGATTTTAACCCTTTCACGGGTGCATTGATGATTCTGTCTGCACCCGACTTTTTCTTGATGGTAAAAGTCTGATAACGCTTTTTGCAAAGGGTAGGATTAGCGTAATAGGTCAATGCTTTTAATTGAACCGGCTTACATTCCTCACCATAAAGCATATTCTTAGCGTCACTTAATAGTTTCACTAAGTCCTTTTTGCTTTGCAGTTCTGCAAATTGCTTCCGTATTTGGTCGATATGTGCCTGTTCAATTTTCATGTCTAAAGTTTTGAAGGACTTTGAAAACACCTGCCGGATACTCTTTTTGTATGAATATTTCAATCATTACAACTGAAATCAATACCTATTCATCACTAATAATTACATCAATAACANCTTCATATTATTGANATTGAAATCAATAACCGCTGTTAAAAATGCCTAAGTGACATTCATCCCAACCAGAGGTTGGGAGAAGATGCCGATCATTGTCTCAAACCGAAATCTGAGACCAGCACCCACGAATCAATATCTTGTGGCAAGTGTTTCAAAGAACTTCTGCAAAAGTATAATGCTTCTGTGCACTCAATCTGCACGGTAAAGATACAGATAAAAATAAGTTACAAAAGCGTATTTTGTATTTCCATTCATTACATTGCTCATTCAGGGAATAAAAGTATCTTTGTGCTGTGCATTCAACCTGCACTTAAAAGTCTTTAAGTTATGTCCGTCAACAAAAATGCACTTATCCGCTATCAAGTCTTAGACCGTTGCTTTCGCAACACGGGTAGGATGTATTTTTGGGAAGACCTACTCGAAGAATGCAATAAAGCATTGATTGATTTTAACCCAAACAGCGAAGGAATACAAAGAAGGCAACTGTTTGATGACATCCGTTTCATGGAAAGTGAAGCAGGCTGGTCTATCCCTCTTGGCAGAATCCGTCATGGTAGAAAGGTTTATTACCGATATGAAGATTTGTCGTTTTCAATCAGCAANCAACCTTTNAATGATTCGGAAGCCGAACAAATAAAGTCAGCCCTTCAAATATTTTCTCGTTTCTCCGGTACACCTCAGTTTGAGTGGGTCAATGAGATGATTCCAATGCTCGAATCAAAGTTTGGCTTAATTGAGCGTAAAAGTGAAATCATCAGCTTTGAGAGCAATATTGACCTTAAAGGGCTTCATTTTTTAACTCCACTGTTCAATGCCATAGTTAATGAGCGAGTTCTACTAGTCAAATACAAGGACTTTAAAAGTTCTGTACCATACGAAATCACTTTTCATCCATACTATTTAAAGCAGTACAACAATCGGTGGTTTGTCTTTGGGCTTAATTCTGATAATCAGGTCCCGAATTGGAATCTTGCCTTAGATCGAATTGAGTCATTGTCTGAAACTGCCCAGAAATACAAACAGTCAGAAACCGATTGGGAAGAGTACTTTTTCGATTTGGTTGGTGTTACCCGCCCCGAAAGTGGAATCTTACAGGAAATCGTCTTGAAGTTTTCTCCTGAAGTTGCTCCCTATGTCATTACAAAGCCTATTCATCCAAGTCAAAAGCACAAAAACGATCCAACTGGTCTTGAAGTCAAAATCAAAGTCATTCCAAATTTTGAGTTGGAACGATTGATTCTTTCTTTCGGAGAACAAGTCACAGTAATTTCTCCACAGGATTTCAAAGAACGTATTTCTCAGCGTCTAAAGTCAGCTGGTCGTCTTTATTGAGCGTTGGCAAAATTCAAGCTCTTTTGGTTTTTTGTTTGGGCTTTTTGTGTCGGCAAAAACCAAATGTGCCTGAATGTGCGGTCGGCTTTCTACAATGAGGCACAACGTTTTGCAGCTACCCGAAGGTGGCGATTTCGAAGCGATTCACTGTCAACTAAGAACAAACTTTGATAGAAGCACAAAGCTTGATTTAACCACTGAACCGCCACTTTTGGGTAGGTGCTGTTATGCCTAGTTATTTATTCGTTTTTTTAAATCGTTTATCCATTTTATTTCTTTGCAATCACTGAAAAAGTTCAGTTTAGAAAGTTCAACATATTTTCTCGCGAATCGGATTTTGTTATATCCTTCGTTGTCGTCAAAGAACGTTTTAATTGTCTTTCTTTCACTTTCTCTTAAATCTAAAAACTGGAAGGAATTGTTAGCTGTCTTGTTTAACTCAGAGGTAGTTAAAATAGATTTTAAACTGTCGTACTCTTCAGAAAATTCCATTAGAGTCTGGTAAAACAAAATTGGATTTAAACAATCTTCGATTTCTGTTGGAGGTGAAGTCTGATTGCTGTCAACATCGACTAATATTGTTCCGTCCTGATTGTTTAAAAGTCTATCAAAATATAACGATTTAGATTTTTGATAATCAACTTCAACCCGTTCATTGTCAGTGTCGATTAAGCAAATTATTTTTCCTTTTACATTGTAGTCAGGGTCTTTTATTGGCGATTGAAGATAGTAATATACTTTTCTTACTTCCTTAAAACTACCAAGTGGAAGAATTCTTAAGTTTTTCTTTTCAAGTTCTTCCTTGAATATTTCTTCAAAGTATATTTTTTCGGATAAACCTTCGCATATTATCCAATTGTAAGGAGTGTCTTGAATGACAGAAAAAACAATTGATTGAACTAAGTCGTTGTAACTTTTGATATTGTAATCAACAGGTAATACACCTTTAATATGTTTCCTTGATTGCGTTATTGTTTCACGATAATTGAATAGGTTGAAATAGTCTATAGCGATTTCATTTTTGTTATTCTTTTTTATTGATGTAGCACTTCCATTTGTAACAATCGGCAAATAACCATACCAATGTGTTGATATTATAACCTGATGATTGTATTTGCCAAGTTCAATTAGTTTTTCGAATTGACTGTAACAAGATGAAATATGCAAAGATGCTTCAGGTTCATCAATTGCTAGAATGATGTTTGATTCTCTATCAGAATTATTTAACAAGAATGAATATGCAACATCGATAAGTGCTTTCCGTTTTTCACCTGAACTAAGTTCACTTACTGGTATTCGTTTTCCATCAACTTTTCTGTTCAATACTTTAATCGAGAAATATGCTTCAATTATCTTAGAAACTAAGTCGGGCATTGTTAAACTATTTTTGAAATGCCCTTTGTATTCATAAATCTCTAAAATTCCTTCTATCTCTTTTACGAAATTATCTAAATCCTTATTAATTTGTTTCAGAGTTCCTGGTCTAATGGCATTTTCTATTTCAAGTTGAATATTCTTATCCATTAGTTTTTGCATATCTTGAGTTTCAAGTTTTGTATATGTATGGACGTCTGTTTCTACTGGAATATAAATGTAAGAATAGTGAGAAATGATGTACTCATAAAACCCTTTAAAGTATTTTTGGATTTCTTCTTCTGTTGGTTTTATGGCAGGATTCTCTATTACAAAATCTATGTAATTGTGGTATGACCCAAAAAATATTCCGGCTTCATTATATTTTTTTCCAATGATTATAAGCAAATGTTCTTCCTCTGAGAAGTTCTGTTTTAATTCATCTCTGTGTTTATAAAAATCATCTAAAGCTGCGGATTTAGTTTTAATTTTTGTGTTCCATAAAAAGTTTGAAAGTTTGAGTGCCTTCTCATAATTCTCAAGGTCCTCCTTTTTGGATTTTTTTAAAGAATTCTTCTTGAGAACTAAAATGGGTGCAATAAAAGGAATGTTTGTTCCACTTAAACCTCCTTCGTTTTTAGCTTCATTATTGACAGGCCATTCAGAATTGTTTTTCCTATTAATTGCAAAATCTAAAGCTTCTAAAACTGAACTTTTTCCAACGCCATTTTCTCCTATTAAACTTGAAAAACCGCATCCTTCTGAAATAGGGATAAAGGTTATTCCTTTGTATATCTTGAAATGTCTTAAGAATAGTGATGTTATCATTTATCGTTGTCTTTATTATAATTAGGCACAACGGCTACGGCTATGGGCAGTTGGGGATTTTTTGCTCTAACTTTTCGGTATAGCACTGACTTTGATTTATATTCTAATTTTCGGTTAAGCACTTAAACCCCAATTGCTTATAGCCGATGTTGTACACTGTTTTTATTCAGTTATTTTTTTATTCAAATAGTTACTAATCTTTTTGAAATTTGCTATTAATAAATATCCAATTATTAGATTAAATGCACTGCTTATCCAATAGACATAATCTTCAAGTCTGTTATATTTCAATAATCCTTGATTTTCATATGCTTGGTCAAATCCTTGAGGAATTGAAGATTTAAACGCAAATAAAGTATGACTTAAAAACGTTGGGATATTTTCCACAAATAATAGTCCTCCTATTATTAATACTACAAACTTTATTATATCTAAACTTTTCAGTCCGTTGAAATCAATTCTATCTTCATCAAATCCATTTTCCAACTTTAAGAGTTTACTGATTTTGTCAGCTTTTGATAGTAATAAATAGAATAATCCAATAATGATTAAAGCTGTTGCTAGTAACCAAATAATTCCTATTATTTCAATATTCTGAATTACAAATGAAATATTATTTGGCAGTACAGAAAATAATGAAGTTATAATTGAATAAAGTCCAAATATTTTAATGATTAAAATGAAGAAATCTCTTTTTGTCATATAGTTTTTTCAAATGGTGTACAACGCTTTGGCAGCTTTACGAAGTTTGTCTGTGTTGCGCCTGCGGCAGACGAATTTTGCAAAACTGCCAGTTGTACGATAGTNTTTGTTTCACAAT
>JGI12420J12819_1001279_pt1 | contig 10772 bp, 11 predicted proteins | sample Passage237A_FD_12819 | JGI IMG/M metagenome (IMG submission 12819) | reverse complement strand
GGGCGCGGGGTTGGATGTGGTGGCTATGGGTGGACTCGAACCACCGACCCCAGCATTATGAGTGCTGTGCTCTAACCGGCTGAGCTACATAGCCAAGCAAATGGGGGACTGAACGTCCCCGGCCTCTCGGATCGTTCTGCCGCGTTTTCCGCGAGGCCAATCCCGAGGGGCGCGAAGTCTAGCGCATTCCGCCTGTCGGGTTAAGTCGGTTGGCGCGCCGATGCGCAGCGCCGGAAAAGGCCGCGATCGCGGAATCGCATGCGGTTGCCGCTCGCGCGAGGCGTATGGAAGAATCGGTCGCAGCAAGGTTTTTCGTGGGCCCTCGGCCATGATCGATCCCGATGGCTACCGACCGAATGTCGGCATCATCCTTCTGAACGCGCAGGGCCACGTGTTCTGGGCGCGTCGCGTGGGGCGCGACGGTTGGCAGTTTCCGCAAGGCGGCATGCGCACCGACGAGACACCGATCGAGGCGATGTACCGCGAGCTGGAGGAGGAAACCGGCCTGAAGCCCGAGCATGTGGAGGTGCTCGGCTCCACGCCGGGCTGGTTGCGCTATCGCCTGCCTCCGCGCCTGGTGAGGCGTCGGGACCGGCCGCTGTGCATCGGCCAGAAGCAGGTCTGGTTCCTGTTGCGACTGGTGGGGGCGGAATCCGCCGTGCGCCTGGACGCCACCGACAAGCCGGAATTCGATCTCTGGCGCTGGGTGGATTTCTGGTATCCCGCCGACCACGTCGTCAACTTCAAGCGCCGCGTGTACGAGCAGGCACTCCGGCATCTCGTCGTGCTTGCCGAGGACAGCTGCAGCGTTTCCCTGCGCGGGCAGCGCTGGCGCGAAGTACGCGAGATGCCTGCCTGAACCGGCGCCCGCGAGTCTGTTTGACAATCATTCGCATTTGCATTGAAATGGGCGCGTTCCATGCCAGGGCCGCACATGTACGTCTGCATCTGCAATGCCGTGACCGATCAGGCCATCCGCGAAGCCGCGGCCAGCGGCGTCCATTCGTTCGCTGAGTTGCAGCGACGCACGGGATGTTCGGATTGCTGCGGCAATTGCGCGGAGATGGCGAGCGAGATCTTCCGCGAGGCGGTTTCGGCACGGACCCTCGGACTGCCGCTCCTCGCGCACGCCGCTTGACACGGCTTCCTTGCTTCACGCTCCCGGCACGCCGGAATGCGTGCGATTTTCGTTTCGCCGAATCGATTCCATCCTCACTATAGTTCGGTGCGTGGCGTGTTCCGCGCGGTCCGGATGGAGATGCGGCGATGAAGGGCGATCCGAAGATCATCGGGCACCTCAACAAGGTGCTCTACAACGAGCTGACGTCGATCAACCAGTATTTCCTGCATGCCCGGATGTACCGCAACTGGGGCTACAAGGAACTGGCCGAGCACGAGTACGAGGAATCGATCGACGAGATGAAGCATGCCGATCGCCTGATCGAGCGCATCCTGTTTCTTGAGGGACTTCCGAACCTCCAGCATCTGGGCAAGCTGCTGATCGGCGAATCACCGAAGGAAGCACTGGCGTGCGACCTCCGGCTCGAGATGGCCGCGCTGCCGGACCTTCGGCAGGGCATCGCCGCCTGCGAAGCGGCGGAGGACTACGTCAGCCGCGATCTGCTGGAGGACATCCTCGAGTCCGAGGAAGAACACGTCGACTGGCTCGAGACGCAGTTGTCCCTGATCGAGCAGCTGGGCGAAGCGACATACCTGCAGAGCAAGATCGACGACTGATCGTCGCCGTCCGCGGCTCCGGATCTCGCGGTATCGGATTCGTCTCTTCAGCTGCCGGTTCCGCGCTCGCGCGCGAATGCGATGACCGCGACTCCGGCGAGGATCACGACCATCGCGACGATATCCAGCGCGTGGATTGCCTCGCCCGCCAGCGTCGCGCCGAACAGTACCGCTACCGGCGGATTGACATACGCGTAACTGGTCGCCAGTGCGGGGCGGACCGTGTTCAGCAGATAGAGATACGCGGTGAACCCGATCAGCGAGCCCGCGATCACGAGATAGGCGAGTGCTCCCGTCGATGCAGTCGAGGGCGCGAGCGGCCAGCGTTCGCCCGTCGCCAGCGCGAACACGAGCAGCACGACGCCGCCGGTCAGCATCTGCGCCGCCGTGCTCATCGCCGCCGGCGGCATGTTGCGCCGCCGGCTCCAGATCGACCCGAATGCCCAGGCTGCCGCGGCCGTCACCAGCGCGACGGCACCGATCGGCGTTCCGGCCATGCTGCCGCCGAGATTCAGCAGCACCACGCCGGCAAAGCCGATGCCGAGCCCCAGCCACTCCATGCGGGCGGGCCATTGTTCGTACAGGCCGCCGAACACCGCCGCGAACAGCGGCATGCTCGCCACGGCGACTGCCGCGAGTCCGGAGGCGACGCTTTGCTCCGCGTAGCAGACCAATCCGTTGCCGAGGCCGAGCAGCAGCGTGCCCGTGACGGCCGCGTTGAGCCATTGTGCGCGTGTCGGCGACGGCATCCCGCGTACGCGCAGGAATGCGTACAGCGCGGCGCCCGCGACCAGGAAGCGCGCTGCCGCCATGAGGAACGGTGGATAGCCTTCGAGCGCGACGCGGATCGCGAGGTAGGTCGATCCCCAGACGAGATACACCGACAGCAGCGCCAGCGGAACGAGGATGCGGGCATTGGCGGCGCGTCGGGCCGGTTCGTCGGTGCGCGCAGGGATGACGGGCTCGCTCATGGACGCCGGGCCAGTGGTGGAACGCGAGACATGGGGCGGATGCCGCGGCATTCACGGGGCCGCCGCGCGCATCCGGAACGGAGCCAATCGGGCCGGATCAGCTCCTTGGCACGATCGGCTTGCCGCCCGCGGAGTCGACGACGGAGAACTCGCCTTCGATCACGCCGCTGGATGCCGATGCCGGTCGCCGGCGCGGGCCGGCCATGGAGCGGATGAACTGGATCGCGAGGAACAACAGGCCGACGCAAACGATGACCAGCAGCGCGAAAAAGCCCAGTGCGAGCCCCGCCGCGATCGCGACGACGGCGACGATCACCGCGAGCATCCGCGAGAGCAGGCCGCGCGACGGCGTCGACTGGAAGCGGACATGGAACATCCTTCGGGACTCCGTGCGAGAATCAATCGGTATCGTCCGATGAACATAAGGTTGCCCGCGCCGGTGGGCAAGTGCCGAAAGGAACGCATGTCCGCTTCCGAGCTGTGCCGAATCGACGAGATTCCCGATGGCGGTGCGATCGGCATCGCGGCGGATGCCGCCGACGGCGGTCGGGACGAACTGATCCTGCTGCGCAGCGGCGGACGGGTATTCGCGTACCACAACGAATGCCCGCATGCGGGGCGGCGCCTCGACTACGCCCCTGGTTGCTTCCTGGTGCGGAGCGGAACCCTGATCTGCGCTGCGCATGGCGCGACCTTCGCCATGGAAAACGGAGCGTGCACGGGCGGGCCGGCAGCGGGCGGGCTGGTTGCCGTGCCGGTCGAGGTGACCGCCGATGGCATGGTCCGGATCGTGCGTGGGTAGCGATCGCGCACGTCAGCGGAAGGTTAGATTCACCGCCACCAGCATCACGACCAGCATCAGCAGCGTGAGCGGAATGCCGACGCGCAGAAAATCGCGCCGTCGATAACCGCCCGGGCCGCTGACGATCATGATCACCGGATTGGCGCTCGGCACGATGAACGTGTTGGAGGTGGAGATCGCCACGATGATCGCGTACACGGCCGGGTTGCCGCCGGATGCGAGCGCCACGTTGATGGCCATCGGCACCATCATCACGGCCGCGCCGACGTTGGACAGGATTTGCGAGAACAGCAGCGCGAGGATCGCGATCACTGCCTGCAGGCCCCATTGCGGCCAGTTCCCGAGATAGATCATGACTTCCTGCGCCAGCCATGCGGCAGCGCCGGTGGAATCCATCGCCCAGCCGAGCGGAATCAGGCAGGCCAGCGTGAAGATCGTCTTCCAGTTGATCGCGCCGTAGGCCTCGTCCATGTTCAGGACGCCGGTCAGCAGCATGCCGACCGCGCCGACCAGCATCGCGACCGACAGCCGGATGTCGGTGAACAGGCCGAGACCCATCGCCAGCGCGAAGAAGAACGTCGCATGCCAGATCTTGCTGGGGCGCTGTTCTTCCTTCGGATAGTCGGTCACGACCACGAAATCGCGCGACTCGGCAGCCTGCGCGAGATCGCGCCACACGCTGTGCAGCACCAGCGTGTCGCCGGCGCGCAGGGAAACCGAACGCACGTCCTCGCGGAACACCTGGTCGCCGCGATTGACCGCCAGCACGGAGATGCCCATCGTCTTGCGCAGGCGCAGTTCGCCGACCGCCTTCCTGATCCAGCGCGAGTTCGGCGGGATCACGACCTCGGAAATGCCCGCACGGGTCGGGTTGAACAGGTCCGCGAACTGGCGCAGGCGCTTGCTGACTTGGCAAAGCTGGTTGTTCGCGAACTCGGCCACTTCCTCCTTGCTGCCCATCACGCCGAGCACGCTGCCGACCCAGATCATCTGGTCGCCGGGCGGGGCCATGCGTGCCTCGTTGCCGGTCTTGAGCGCAAGGATCAGCGGCGCGCCGCGCAGCTGTTCGATCTCGGCGACGCTCATGCCGACCAGCGGGCTGTCGGTGGTCACGGTGAGTTCGGCCACATCGCCACCGATTCCGTAGGTTTCGGCGAAGTAGGTCTCCGTGCGTCCTGGCGTCACCTTCTGGCGCTCTTCCTCGGGCGGCAGCAGGCGGCGCGTGAACAGTGCGAAATAGACCAGGCCGGCGAACAGCAGCGGGATGCCGATCGGTGCGACCGAGAACAGCGAGAACGGCTCGATCGTTTGCGCGCCCGGCGGCAGGTTCCGATTGGCGCTTGCCACGAGATCGTTGAGCAGGATCAGTGGCGAGTTCGAGATCATCGTGACGTTGGTGCCGCACAGGATCATGCACGCCATCGGCAGCAGCAGGGGGCGCAGCGGGATGCCCGTGCGCGCGCTCACGCGGCTGACCACCGGCAGGAAAAGCGCGGCGAGCGCCTGGCTCTGGATCACCGCGGTCAAGGCACCGACCATCGAATTGATCGCCAGCGAAACGCGCGACTCCACGCCGCCGGCGACCTTCAGGATGAACGAGGCGGCCTTGCCCAGCACGCCGGTGCGGTCCAGGCCGGCGCCCATGATCATCACAGCGATCAGCGAGATCACCGCGTTGCCGGCAAAGCCGTCGAACAACTGGTCGACCGGCAGCAGTCGCGTGAGGCCGATCACCACGATCACCAGCAGCGCCACCACGTCGGCGCGGATCCACTCGAGCACCAGCATCAACACCGTGAACGCGAGCAGCACGAACACGAGCATCATGTTGGTGGTGAGGGTCAGGCCGGCGTCCATCGGTTCGGGGCGGTTGTCGTTATGCCGGCGCGCTAGCCGCGCTCAGGTTCGTTCATGGACGAAATCCCATACCGAATGGCCGAGGCGCCTTCCACGCCGTTCGAAGTGCGTCTCGATGCGCCACGGCGGGCGTTGCTGCGGATCGGCGTGCCGAGGATCGACGCGCCAATCCGGACTCGCCGCGAAGGCTTCGCGCATCCGCTCGGCATAGTCCGCCCAGTCGGTCGCCAAATGCAAGCGACCGCCGTGCGCCGTGCGCGAGGCCAGGAGTGCGAGGAAAGCAGGCGTGACGAGGCGACGCTTCCGGTGCCGCTTCTTGTGCCATGGGTCGGGAAAGTACACGCGCACTTCCGCGAGCGATTGCGGCGCGATCTCGTTCTCGAGCACCTCCACCGCGTCGTGCGCGTACAGCCTCACGTTGCGGGCATCGGCTTCCGCAAGGCCGTTCATGAGTCGTCCGACGCCGGGGCGATGCACCTCGATGCCGATGAAATCGCGGTCGGGTTCGCTCTGCGCCGCATGCAGCAACTGTTCGCCGTTGCCGAACCCGATCTCCAACACGCGCGGCGCGGCACGTCCGAACGTCCGATCGAGGTCGCGCGGCTGGCCGGAGTAGTCCAATCCGTAGCGCGCCCAGTGCAGGTCGAAGGCGCGCTGCTGGGCGGGCGTGAATCGACCCTGCCGAAGCACGAAGCTGCGGATGCGGCGTTCGCGCCGCTCGTCGGCGGCGTCCTTGTCCGTCGGACTCTGCATGCGTCAGCCGATGGTGCCGTCGATCGGACTTGATGCGGATGCGTGCCGCTTGCGCGGGATGCGTCCGGCGAGGAACGCGTCGCGGCCGGCTTCTACCGCGCGGCGCATCGCGCGCGCCATGCGCACCGGATCCTTCGCGCCGGCGATGGCGGTGTTCATCAGCACGCCGTCGCAGCCCAGTTCCATCGCGATGGCCGCGTCCGATGCGGTTCCGACACCGGCGTCGACGAGGATCGGCACCCTTGCGTTCTCGACGATCTCGAGCAGGTTCCAGCGGTTCTGGATGCCGAGGCCGGAGCCGATCGGCGCCGCGAGCGGCATCACCGCAACGCAACCGATTTCCTCCAGTCGCCGCGCCAGGATGGGGTCGTCGGACGTGTAGACCATCACCTCGAAGCCTTCCTTCACCAGCGTTTCTGCGGCAGCGATCGTCTGCACCACGTCGGGGAACAGCGTCTTCGCGTCGCCGAGCACCTCGAGCTTCACCAGTGTGTGGCCGTCCAGCAGTTCGCGTGCGAGCCGGCAGGTGCGCACCGCGTCCTCGGCGGTGTAGCAGCCGGCGGTGTTCGGCAGGATCGTGTAGCGATCCGGCGGCAGCACGTCGAGCAGGTTCGGCTCGTCCGCGTTCTGCCCGATGTTGGTGCGCCGGATGGCGACCGTGACGATTTCCGCGCCGGCCGCCTCGGTCGCGCGCCGCGTCTCGTCGAGATCCTTGAACTTCCCCGTGCCGGTCAGCAGGCGCGAGCGGAAACGGCGCCCGGCGATGACCAACTCGTCGGAATCGCCGACCCGGGATTCCACGCCAGCCTCATTCATCAGCCGCCTCCGATGGCATGCACGATCTCCACGCGATCGTCCGCCTGGAGCAGACGTTCGGCGTGCAGGCTTCTCGGGACGATCTCCCGGTTGATTTCGACCGCCACGCGGCGATCGGCATAGCCGGCATCGGCCAGCAGGGCAGCGAGCGAACCATGGTCCGGCACCTCCCGGCGCTCGCCGTTGAGATAGATGTTCATCCTGCCGATTGTAGCGTGCCGGGGCCGTGGCCGACCCGAAAATAACGACGCCGCGCAGGGCGCGGCGTCGTCGTTCCTCCCGTTGCCGTCCGATCAGCGGCGGCGATCATCACCGGCTTGTTCGCGCTTGGTCGAACTGCGGCTCGACGTCGAGCGACTTTCCGACCGGGCCGCGGGCTGCGACCGTTGCGCGGCGGGTGCCGTCCGTTGCGCAGGCTGGGGGCGCTCGACCTTCGGAGCGGCACGCTGCACCGGCGTGGCACGGCTCACTGGCGCGGCACGGCTCACTGGCGCGGCACGGCTCACTGGCGCGGCACGTTGCACCGCCGGCGCGCTGCGCTGCGGAGACTCAACGCGCTGCACCTGCGGCGCGCGCTGCACCGGCTGGCTGCTGCGCGCCGGGCTGGGCGACGTCGACCGGGTGGTGGTGGTGCGCGGCGGCGTCGCCCGCGTCGTCGTCGACTCGCGCGGGGCGACGGTGCGCGGCGTGGCGGCAGGCGTCGTTCGCTCCATCCGCGGGGTCGTCGGGGTGCTGCGCGCCGCCGGGGTCGAGCGGGAAGGCGTCGACCGGCTCGGCGTGCTGGCGCGCGGTTCCGATGCCGCAGGCGTCGTGCTGCGTGGCGTCGTGCCGCTGCGGGGCGCGAACCGGGTGGAAGGCAGCGCCTCGCGGTTGCCGCTCGTCGAGCGCGTGCGTGCCTCGCCGCCGGCCGGCGTGGTGCGCGGCGGCGTCGTGGTCGAGCGCGTGCCTTGCGAGCGCGTGCTCGCCGGGGTGCGCTCGGCGGGCATCAGGCGCTCGCGGTCGGCGGGCGTCGCGTTGCGGGACGGCGCGCCCTGCCGGCTGCTCGCCGAGCGTGCGGGCAGCGGCCGCGGTGCGGACGCCGACGGAGTGCCTACGACACGCACGCGCTCGCTGGATGTCGCGCGGCTGCCGGACGGGCGCTGTGCGGCGAGCTCGCGCATCTGCTCGCGCGCAAGCGGCTGCGCGTTGTTGCGCTGGATCGCCTGCACGCGCTGTTCGATGGGGATGGCGCGAGCGGTCGGCGGCGCGGTTCGCGCGACGACCGTGCGTTCGAGCGCGCTCGCCGGGGCTGCGCGCCCGCGCGCCGCGGTTGCAGGCACGAAGCTGGCTCGCGTCGGGGCGATCGCCACGCGGCTGACGACCTGCGCGTTGCGAAGTTGCGCGTCGTCGATTCGCACGCGGGACTGCGCCGTCACCACACGACCACCGACGAACGCGTCACGCGAGACCGCAGTGAGCGCGGCACGGTTGCGCGAGTAGGCGTAGTCCACGCCGGTGATCGGCCGGCCGGCGGAATAGTTGTTGTAGACGTTGGTGATGTAGGTGTTGTTGATGACCGTGGTGTTGTGCACGTTCACGTTCGTGAAGTAGTGGCGCGAGGCGCGGTACCACGGTACGTACACGTCGCGCGGGCCGAGCGGGAACCAGCCGACGGGACCGCCTGCGGAGATGCTGACGCCCCATCCGCCGCCGCCGATGAATCCGACGAGTGCCGGTGCATACACGGCGCGTACGTGACGCGGGCCCGGGCACCAGCCCCAGCGGTTGCCGGTGTAGACCCAGCGACCGTAATGGAACGGCGCGAAGCCCCACGAGTAGTTGTCGATCCACGTCCATCCCCACGGGTCGATCCAGGACCAGTGGCCATGACGGTAGGGCGCCCAGCCCACGGAGACGCGGGTCGGGTACCACACGCTGCCGTACTCGGCCACCGTGGTCCACGTTCCGTACTCGTCCAGGTCCGAGTAGCCGATCATGTCGTCGGCGACATAGCGGCGGGAGACGGAGTTGTTGAGTCGATCCTCGCGCGCATCGGCCCAGCGATCGAAATCGTCGGGGCGCGGCAGGTCCATCACCTCGTAGTCGCGCAGTGCCGAATCGTGGAACCGGTAGGAATTGCCGCGGGAAACGCTGTAGCTGGCGTTCCTCTCGCCGTACACGTCGCCGGCGCCATCGAGCACCGTGACCATGGTCGAGCGACCGGCCGGGTCGATGTCGATGCGGTAGTTGCCGGGGCGGTTCACGACGAAGGCGAGCGTTGGCGTGTCGACCTCGTAGGTCTGGCCCGCGGAAACGCCGTACACGCGCAGGTTCAGCACGCCCTCGGTCAGTTCCATCTGGGCCAGGTCGTCATCGAGATTGATGAGGCTGAAGGTGCTGCGGTCGTCCAGGCGGACCGTCGCGGCACCCATCTGGAGTTCGACACGAGAGCTGACATCGGTGTAGAGACGATCTCCCGTGCCGAGTGGTCGGTTCAGTCCGACTTCGACCCAGCGGTCGTCGCCGGCGGCCTGGAAGCTGACCTGTCCGCTCAGATAGCCGATGCGGGCAACGCGGCCGGGCGGATCCGCCAAGGCCGTTCCGGCTGCGGCGCCCATCGCGAGCAGCAGCGCGACGCAGTGCCAGGCGCGCTTGACTACGGTTTGCATCAACATCGTCGATTCTCCTCAGCCTACGCCGCGCCGGTTTGCGGTGGGTGGATCCCCTGCTGCCGCCCGACGCCGACAGGCAGGGTACAGTTCAGGGCAGGAATGCTGAACGGCCCCCTTCCGGAACACCCCGTTTGCGGTTCCTTACGCCATCGCGTCCCGCGGTTCAGTTCCGCCGGCCTTGCTCGCCGGATCGTCCACTGGCTGCGCTAGGCCGGCTCGCGACAAACCCTTTGCACGTCAGTCTCCTGCATGCGGGCGAGTGTAGTTCAATGGCGGAGCTGCAGCTTGCCAAGCGTGCGACACGAACCGCAGCATCGCGACGCGCGTCGTCGGCCCAGTCATGGGGCCATTGCCTGGCATCCAGAGTTCGAAGCATGCGGTGCTGCCGCTGGGTACACGGCCCGAATCCATGAACAACGCGAAGCGCCATCCACTCGGATGGCTCGACTTCAACTGCTGCGAAAGCTGCACATGCAATTGTCGATGTCGCGATGGGGAGTCCCCTGTGCGGCGACCAACCCGGCCTTCAGCGATCGCTGGCCATGGAGCTGTGCGGGACGGGTAACCGTCCGGTGCGAAGCGCTCCGTGAATGCAGCCCTTCACGGGATGCCGACTCCCGCGAGGGGGGCGGCGCGACCGGGAAATCGCATCCGGGTAGGCGCCAGGCCGAGTCTGCAGGGTTGGTACATGCGAACCGCCGTTCGACCCGTCGCCAAGCCGAAATGGCCCAAGCGACTGACAGGCCCTGCCCGGAAGGGATGAGGCTCGGCTGTCTCGCTGCGTGGAAGCGACATGCTGACATTCGTGCCTCCGGCGGAAAGGCAGAACCCGAAGGGTTCCGCTGCATGTGCGGAACGTGGAAACCCCGTTAGAATGTCGTCGGCGTGCTGGTGACTGGAACGCCCGCAAGGGTGCTCGATGTACCGGCGGGCACGGGAAAGCGGAAAATGCAAATGTGCGACCGTAATGGCCGGAACGGGGCATGAAATGATCGCCCCGGCCCGAAAGGGCGCAGACTTCCGCTTGGTGGCCTGTTGCCAGACAGGTCAAACAACCACCACCCCGAGGGGATGCGTCCCCTCGGGGACGTCCATTCCTTCGGGAACGTGGGCGGGCGTAGCTCAATGGTAGAGCTTCTGGTTCCCAACCAGATGACGAGGGTTCGATTCCCTTCGCCCGCTCCA
>JGI12420J12819_1001266_pt1 | contig 10837 bp, 9 predicted proteins | sample Passage237A_FD_12819 | JGI IMG/M metagenome (IMG submission 12819) | reverse complement strand
TCGAATTGTTCCGAATAAAATTATGAAAGTCAGAATTGTTACAATAGGCGATGAAATCCTTTTTGGACAAGTGGTGGATTCAAATTCCGCATTTATTGCGCAGCAGCTGGATCGAATTGGCCTGGAAGTCGATGAGATACTTTCGATTCATGACCGCCACACACTGATTGTTGGGGCACTTCAGAAACTCTGCCCCGAAAGCGATTTAATCATTATGACCGGCGGACTCGGCCCGACCAATGACGATTTGACCAAAAAGGCACTTGCCGATTTTATAGGTTCAGAAATGGAAATCGACCCTTTGGTTTTGGAAGATCTAAAGAAAAGATTAAAGAAAATCAATCTTCCGATGAACGGTCTGAATCAAGAACAGGCGTTGCTGCCCAAAAAGTCGTCTGCGCTTCACAATCCGTTCGGGACTGCCCCAGGAATCTGGACCGAATACAACAATTGTGTGATTATCAACCTGCCGGGTGTTCCTTTTGAAATGAAAAATCTGGTCAAAACAGAAGTGATTCCCAGACTTCAAAAGAAATTTGATCTTCCCTTTGTGATTCATCATTTTATTGCGGTTTCAAATTTTCCCGAAAGTGAACTTGCTCTGAAAATTGCGGACTGGGAAAACCATCTGCCCAAAAATCTGCATCTTGCCTATCTGCCCGAAAGAGGAAAGGTGAAACTCAGGATTACCGGCAAAGACAATGACAAAATCAAACTTCAGAAACAAATCGATACCGAAGTCGAAAAACTGATTCCACTGCTTGGAAAGCATCTGGATTCTGCCGTCAGCGGTGCCACAGAAGAAGTGCTCGGAAGCAAACTAAAAGAGGCCGGTCTGACAATTTCAACCGCCGAAAGCTGTACCGGCGGAATGATTGCTCATCTGATTACATCGGTAGCCGGGAGTTCGGGCTGGTACAAAGGCTCGGTGGTTTCGTATGCGACGGAAATCAAAGAATCACTGCTTGAAATTCCAAAAGAACTGATTGAGAAACACACGGTTGTCAGCCAAGAAGTTGCGGTAGAAATGGCAAAATCTGCTGTCCAAAAATTAAATACCGATCTGTCGGTTTCGACCACCGGTGTGGCAGGTCCGGCAAAAGGTGAGGACGGAAAGGAAGTGGGAACGGTCTGGATTGCGGTGACCGACGGAAATTCGGTGTTGACAAAAAATTATTTTTTCCCGTATTTAGAAAGAGATGATTTCATCCTTCAGGTTTCCAGACTGGCGATGCTGAAAGTGATTGAATTTATCAAAAATCATTTTGAAAAATAAAATCAGCATTTGCACTTTTCACGGCTTCTTCTTTCCATTTCTCTGTTTCTGAACGGATAAATCTTTAGTCCAAAATAAAAATCGACCCCATGCAGTTTTTTGTGTGGAATAAAAATTGGCAGCACATTTTCACTTCCGATGATCAGTGGTCCGAATCTGAAGAATGCGCCCAATTGGATTTCGTTGTATTCATAAGCAGAAACCGAAAAGCCGTAGGCGAGTTTGTGAATTGAATACAAATAGGAGAGGTGTACGACATTGTTCCGCTTCAGACTGTTTTCAAAAAACGGAATGCGCTGAATCCAGTTCAGGCTCAGGTATTGTTCAGCCGAAATACTTTTACTTGCATTGAAATGAAGCGCAGTAGGCAATCCGATTTTGAATTCGTTTGAAATCAGCGACTGTTCGGGATTGCCGTACACTTCGTTGCTGATGATTTGTGCAAATTGTTCCGGATTTTCAAATTCAACATCAAAGACAGGATTGTTGGTGTACTGAAGTTCATCGCCCATATACCGATGAACAAAACCATCGAAATTTATCATGCCCAAATCTATCAGATTCAAACTTATTTTTAAATCATACGGCTGATTGTACTGACCAAAATCAACATAAGCCAAACCAATGTCTAACCCAAAGCCTTTCCCCGAACTTTGATAATTGTAGCGGTTGTTTTCAAAATCATAACCGCTGGAATATCCGGCTTCAATATCAAAATCTGAGAGGTATAAATTTTTAATAAAACCCACAGAATCTTCAGGGTTTGTTACCAGTTCTCTTCTCATCACTGCATTTTGATGGTTTTTTAAATAGACGGCATCATTTCCGATAAGGTATTTGAAATTTGCGCCCACTACCCAGTGATTTTCTGAATACTGAAAAACATCGGTGGACAAGTTCAACCCGATTTCTGTCCAGTTCATAAAAGTGAAATCAAAGGGACCGAGATTGTACAAAACCGGTTCCATGATTTCTTGATTGGTGTATTTCAGGTAATTATCTACTTTTATAATCGAGCTTTGTGTTCTGAGTTTTGAGAACAGTCCGGCTGAAAAATTCCTTTCGGCCAATTTGAAATTAAATGAAAACGAAGGCCCCATTAATTCAGAACTGAAATGAAATCCGGTTTGGTCGTGGTTATAATAATCCCAGACTTTTTTTGTGTTTTCACCCGTTATATTACGACCGATGTCCGATTCTTTGATGTCTCCTTGCAAAAGTCCGAGCAGACTCGATTTAGAAATATAACCGTATTGACTTCTAAAAAATATGTTCTCAGAAAGGAGATGGGCATCCCATTGGTTGGGATTCAGAAACGGCTGGGTGGGAGAAAAACCTACATTGCTAATACCGCTGTATGGGTCATTGCTGAAAATATAGGGATTTTGAGACTTTAAGCGGATAGCCAAAATCACAAATACCATCAGTATATAGAATCGAAAAGACATGTCCTTAACCAACCTAAAATAAAAACGGTCTTTGGCTGAGATTTTTTTAATTTACCAAAACAAAAAAACCCGAATCACTTCGGGTCTTTGTTTTGTATAATTATTTGATATTGAATCAGTCAAAAGGCTGATGAACACCCAGGGAAGAACTTTGTACATTGAGTGCTTTTCTTGTAGAGATGGAGTCGCCGTTCCCGAGGACAAAGGCTACAAGGCTCAGGTTTTGTGTATTTGTCACATTGGACGGAAGCGGATAAGTTCTCTCCCATGACCAGACAGCTCCTTCAGCAATGGATTCTTGTGGAATCGTATCTCCATAAATATCTGTGTATGCCTTCAACAATATATGATTCTGCGGAAAATCCGGAATGGGGTTCGGCATGTCTGCATAGTTGTACGCTGGATCACAGTTGATAATCGTTGAGCCGCTGAAATAGTTGGCTTGATTGTGCGAAAGCCCGTCTTCAATCAGATAAACCACCAGTTTTGCGTTTGAAATTTCATCGGTCGCAAAACCTACCTTGACATTCATGGTTAAGCTGTTTCCATTCAAAGTTGAATTGATGGACAACCCCAAAGGTGCGTTTTGACTCAAAAGTGCTTCTGCTTGACTTTCAAAAAACTCCGGATTGTTTGGACATGGATTAGGCCCTTCGTCTTGATTGACTTTAATAGTACGGTTAAATTGACCGGCAGGTGCGCCTCCGGTGTTGTAATATGCAGCACTCATCATTTGCGAAGCATGTTCATATTCCCAAGGATCTGTAGGAGAACCGGGTGTATGAATGGCAACGGGAATGACATTCGGGCTGTAATCGGTGAGATAATTGGTAATGGTAATCATTCTCGGACAGTACCCGCACCAAGTCCCTGTGTAGTCTTCCAGCAATAATTTTTGTGTATATTCTGATGGAGTAACAGCTGTGGAAGCAAATGTTTTTGTGCTTGTGGTTTTGCCGTTGTAGGTAGCATAAACTTCATTGTAATCATTGGGTTCGATGGGTACAAAGGTGTTTCCGGCAATCGGTTCTCCGTTGACAAAAAATGCAGCCTCTGCACTTACATCTCCTGAAATACTTGAAGATACATAAAAGGTCACGGGTGTTTGTACGGGCACTGAAGAGGCACTTACTGTGAGTTCAATCAGTTCGTCTCCAATATCTTCTTCGGTTCCGCAACCGATTAAAAAAGTAGAAAAAACTGCTAATAAAATAAATGTGTGTGTCAGATTATTTAATTTTTTCATAACTATGAATTAATTTTTGCTAATTTAGCTTTTTCATAACACACAAAAAAAATAAAATGAGAAAAATTATTTATGTCCTTACTTTGGTGATAAGTATGGGATTTCTTACGGCACAGGAAGCTGATTTTCCTGATGCACCCATCCGTGATTTAAAAGGCAATCAAGTAAACATCAAGGCTGAGTCGATGGAAGGGAAAACCATTGTTCTGGCATTTTGGGCGACTTGGTGCGGCCCGTGTATGTTGGAACTCAATGCAATCAATGACAAAATTGACGATTGGGCGTCGGAGACTGATTTTCAGTTTTATGCGATTTCGTTGGATGACTCCAAAACCGTAGGAAGGGTTCAACCGATGGTCAACGGAAAAGGTTGGGATTTTGATATTTTACTCGATACCAATAATGATTTGAAACGATTGTTGAATTTCTCCACACCGCCTTTCACCGTGATAGTAAAAGAAGGCAAGATTATGTACAAACACATTGGCTATCAGCCTGGTGCTGAAGATAATCTTTTCGAAAAAATCAAAGAAGTCAACAATTAATATATTATAAGATATAGAATTTCAGCGTTATTATTATTAAAGCGCTTTACAAAGCAAAACACACACACATGAGAAAAATTTATAGACCTATGTTGCTGCTTCTGACAGCATCGGGTTTGTCATATGGACAAATTGAAATAGGCGGTGGAACCTTTTCGGGTGGCATTGAATCTACCTCCCAATGGTATCAGTCAGATGACGATTTGGGAATTGAACAACCCAAAAACCCTTTTCGCTCCAACAATTATATAAGGTTGGATTACAATTACGGGAAATTTTCTGCCGGCATACAATACGAAGCATACTTGCCCAATGCTTTAGAAGGTTATTCGCCCCGTTTCAATGACAATAAAATTGCAACCTATTATGTCAACTACAAAGGCGAGGATTTGGACATCACTGCGGGTAATTTTTATGAACAATTCGGAAGTGGTTTGATTTTGAGAAGCTGGGAAGACCGTCAAATCGGAATCAATAACTCCATTCGCGGGCTGCGTGTCGCATATACACCCAATGATTATACCACTATCAAAGGTTTGATAGGTAAACAGCGGTTGGGATTCGAAACGACCCAAGGAACGGTCGGTGGATTGGATGTAGAAACCAATCTGATACGACTTTTCAACAAAGAAAATTTTTCAAGCACCCTGACTGCGGGATTCAGTTATGTGGGACAAAACGAAGATTACACCGGGCCCGTGGAGGATTTCCCGCAGAACTATAATAACTTTTCTGCCCGACTGGGATATTCAGGGAGTTCAGGCATATACGCAGGTGCAGAATATGTGCACAAAGGCGAACGGCCGATCATCAGTGGTGAACAAGCATCTGATAATTTTTATGACGGAAACGCCGTTTTGTTGAATCTGGGTTATTCCACCCGAGGATTTGGGATAAGCACCACATTCAGAAGAATGGAAAATATGGGGATTTATGGAGAGAGAAGTATGAGCGACCCTGCTTTGAATTCCTACAATGAAGCCATCGTCAATTATTTGCCGGCACTCACCAAACAACACGATTATCTGTTGACCAATATGTATGTCTATCAAGCCCAGCCAAACATTGATGCCAACACCCACGAAGTTGGGGAAATCGGTGGTCAGATTGATGTTTTCTACAACATCAAAAAAGGCACAACCTTGGGAGGTAAATACGGTACCAAGCTGGCAGTCAATGCTTCTTATTGGAATGGATTGAATGCGGAATTTAATGATGACATGACTTACACCACCAATTTCTTTGATTTTGGTCGGAAGTTCTTTCATGATGTGAATTTTGAAATCAATAAAAAATGGAACGATAATTTTTCCTCCATCATCACTTATATGCATCAATATTATGACAAAGCAATTGTGGAAGGTGGCAATTACAGCCACATCATCGCCAATGTGGTGGTGGGCGATTTTCTGTATAAATTCAATTCAAACAATTCGGTTCGTTTCGAATTGCAGCACCTTCAGACCAAAAGAGACAAAAAGAACTGGGCAGCAGCATTGGTTGAATACAACCTCAACCAGAAATGGAACTTCTATATTGCGGACAATTACAATTACGGAAATGACAACAAGGATGAACGATACCACTATTATATGATCGGCGGGAGTTACGCCAAGGAATCCACGCGTTTGAGTCTGAATTACGGCCGTCAGCGGGGGGGGCTGATATGTGTGGGCGGAGTTTGCAGGTATGTGCCTGAAAATACTGGCTTTACACTTTCATTAGTAAAAACATTTTAGTATTTTTGAAAATTCAAATAAAATTAATTCAACACACAAAATTTATGGTTATGAAAAAATTATTTACAAAAGTTCTTTTGCTCGGGCTCTTCCCGCTGGCTTTTGGACAGACGATTGTGAGCACTACGCCTGAAAATAAAAAGGCGATATTGGAAGAATTTACCGGGATTTACTGCGTTTATTGCCCTCAAGGACATGCGATAGCAGAACAGATTCTCGATCAAAACCCTGGAAATGCATTTGCGATTAACATCCACCAAGGCAGTTATGCAAACCCCTCAGGTGGAGACCCCGATTTCAGAACACCATGGGGCAATGCAATAGCCGGTCAGACAGGCCTTGCAGGGTATCCTGCGGCTACAGTGAATCGACATGTTTTCCCGGGAAGAGAACAGGGTGCAGGAGGTACAACCGCGATGAACAGAAACAACTGGAAAGCCGCAGCACTTGAAATCATGGCGATGCCTTCTTATCTGAATATGGCCGTTGAAGCAACCATTGACATTGAAACACGAGAGTTGACAGTTCATGTAGAGGCGTACTATACTGGCAACAGCCCTGAGTCAACCAATTATCTGAATGTGGCTTTGTTACAGAACAACACCTTGGGCCCACAGACTGGTGGCGGACAAGGCAATAATTATGTTCACATGAGAAGATTGGTGGACTTGCTGACTGGACAGTGGGGAGAAGTCATTAACACCACAACCACCGGTTCCTTTGTTGATAGAACTTATACTTATGCCATTCCTTCAGCTTACAACAATATTCCGGCAGTATTGTCCGATATGGAGTTGGTGGTATTTATGACCGAAACCCATCAGGAAATCATCAGCGGTAACGGCGCTTTCCCTGCTTTGTTGGGGCTTGAGTATCAGTATGATGCTGCTTTGATCTCCATCAGTAATGTGGACGAAACCTGTACCAATGTTATCGCACCTGTGGTAACGGTTCAAAACAACGGAGAAGAAACCATCAATTCACTCGAAATTGAGTACAAAATCAATGGCAACCCTCACACATATACCTGGACAGGTACGCTGACTTCATTGCATGCGACGGACATTGAATTGCCTGAGGTGACATTTGATATATGGTCAAACAATAATCTTCAAATCACAATACTTGACAACGATGACAATCCTGAAAACGACAGCATGACAAAGTCTTTCGAAAGCGCCCCGGATGCAGAAACATTTGATTTGGTACTGACCCTGAATACCGACAACAATGGAGGACAAACCCGTTGGATTGTGAAAAATTCAGCCAATCAGACCATCAAACAAGGCAACAATTACGGTAATAACCAGACATACGAAATCGATATTCAATTGCCTGCAGACGACTGCTACAGCCTCAGAATATTGGATACCGGCAACGATGGAGGTGCATCGGTATTACTGGCTGACGCCAACGGAAATGTTCTGATTGAATCAGACGGTGATTATGGAGGAGGATTTACAAAAGCATTTTCAAAAGGTGCATTGGGAACAAATGAAGTGGAACTTGCAGTTGTGAGCGTTTATCCGAATCCGACCACTGGTATAGTAAATATCAGCAGTGAGAAAAACATTGATAATGTATATGTGTATGACATTTCCGGCAAACTTCTGAGAACTTTCAATAAACTCTCAACCGACAAAACTGTATTGGATTTGAGTTCGTTTACCTCGGGAACTTATATTTTGAAAGTTGAAACCGGTAAAAAAATAACAACCAGAAAAGTAATCATTAAATAAGAATAGAAGATGAAAAAGATTTTTTTAAGCACATGTCTTTCATTGTTTGCCTTTTCTGCCTTTTCTCAGAATCAGGACTATACTATTTCTGATTTGGAAGGAAACCAGTATGAAAACAACTCAATTCATGTGTTCAATATACATGGAACTTTTGCTGATCCTTTGGAGGAGGCAAAGCTACACTTGCTGATTGAAAACCAGGAAAATGAAGACATATACATCAGAGCTGAAGTGGTTGAAATGGTGAATACTGATGGTACCATGGCTCAATTTTGTATAGGAGGACCTTCTGGGAACTGTTTCACTCCAATCTCTACCGGAGTTTTTTATCCGAATACCGATGGGGGTGTCATGTACGCAGCTGCTAATTGGGGAATGTTTGATTATATCATCAATCTGGATCCTACAAATCTTGCAGAATACAAGGTAAGGTTTGTACAGACCGATGGAGCAGGAAACGAACTTCCGGACACCAATTTTTATTTGACATACATATATGATGAAGATGCCATGGGTGTGATTGATGTGCAGTCAAAATCCATTGCTCAGATTTATCCCACTGTTGCCAAAGGTTCGACTACTGTGAATCTTAAGGAAGATGCAACGGTTCAGATTCTGAATGTTCAAGGCAGAATCGTAAGAACACTGAATCTGAAACAAGGAGAAACCAAGCTGAACTTGAACGGACTGTCAACCGGCGTGTATTGGGTAGCTTTCAAAGGCGTCTCAGGTACTACTACGAATATCAAAGTTTTGGTTAAATAATTGAGATTAAATTTTATTGAAAACCGTCCCAAAAGGACGGTTTTTTTTATGAATTCATTGAAAATAAAGGCAATGGGTCTCCAGTTTTTGGTAAAGGGGCTTTTTCCCCTCTAAATTAGGGCCAAAAACCTTTGTATTGCATTTTTATTATTTTGAAATTTGCGGTGTTTATTAGAATATTGAATTTACAACAAGAAATAAACAATTAGCTAAATATGGGATTCTCTCTTTAAGATCCAACCAAACCAAAAAAATTAATGCAATCTTAACCTACCTAATCCATCTATCAAATTAAAAATCCTCGGGCTCTTTACTGAGGATTTTTATATTATGCAGCTTAGCAGACAAACAAAAAACCGGCACAAGGCCGGTTTGTTTCTTTTAAATATAAAAGTCAAAATTTGTAATCAAAACCCACACCCAACGAAGACAAAGTTGATCCGTCGCTGCTGATCCCTTTGTAGAATCCATATACATTGAATGAAGTGTTGTTCCACCCAGCCCTCGGTCTGTAATAGAAACCACCGTCTCCTTTACCGCTTCCGGCATATATGGCATAACCCAAGTCAAGCCCTCCAAAGAAACCGCCAAAGTCGTATTTAGCAGCGGCTGCCACAGGAATGAATCCAAAGTCCTTCATTTCGGTACTGACCATTTTTGTAGGAAGAGGAATATCTGGTGTCTCATCTTCGGATTTGGTAATCCAGTGGTCATAACCACTGGCCAAACCGGCCTGAAAATTTGCTGATACTTCCCAATAATAGGCAGCATTGATACCAAAATTAATCGAAGCAAAATCTCCGGCATCCCCAATAGGGAAACCGATGTGAGCGCCAGCTTCAAATCCAGTTGATTGAGCTTTCAATCCTGTTAAGCCAAACATGGCTATAACAGCTGATAATAAAAGTTTTTTCATTTTAAATAATTTTAAGTTTAGACAAAAATAAAAAGATTATTGACATACGCAATGAATAAATGGATTGTGAAATCGCTATTTACCCACAACTAATCAACAATTCATCCGATTACAGTTAGTTGAATCCTCATGAGTCAAAAAAAGATACTGATTTTGTTTCCAAAATTCACTGAATGCACAAATATCTGATTGCAAAACAAGTTGGCTGTATGTAATTGATAATGAGAAGTATGATGTTTGGTGCTTCGGGTTGAACTTTTTGGTGTTTTTGACTGATAAAATGATTTCGTAGCACAATAATGAGCGATATTTATCGATTGTCTATTGAGTTTAATAATATTTGATATATTTGCCGCTAATTTTAAACATTATTTAACTATGAAAAAGATCTTTATGATTTGTTTGACATTCGGTTTTGTAACACTGAATGCACAAACTCAAAAAGGGAATTGGGTCATTGAAGGTTCTACCTCTCTCGGATTCTCAAGTGGAAAATCGACCTACAAAGTTGAGAGTGACAAAGTGGACGGACCAACAACTTCTGTCATCAGCTTCAACCCGGCAGCCGGTTATTTTGTTATGGATGACTTGGCCGTTGGTATTGAGTTTGGCTTGGCAAGTGTGACCATGAAACAAGACAGCGATAAAGTGACTACAAGTTCATTTTCAGTAATGCCAGGAGCAACTTACTATTTTTCTGCAGGTGAAAACATCAAACCATATATAGGTGCAAATGTAGGTTACGGATCCAAAAAAGAAAAATACGAAGATGAATCTGAATCAGCCGGGGGTTTTGCATGGAAAGCAAAAGGAGGAATGGCTTTCTTCTTCAAAGAATCTATCGCAGTTAATTTGGGTCTGAGCTATTCTCAAATGACCTACGACTACAGCGAAGGCGATTTTGACATCAAAGAAACCTATTCTCCATTCGGCGTAAGCGTTGGATTTAGCTTCTTCCTGTAATCAAGAAACCATAACAACAAAAGAGGTGCTCAATCGGGCACCTTTTTTTATTCATTAATTTTAGACCACACAAACTTTTTGAAACTGCAGTCGTTATATTGCTGTTTAAATCTTAATTTTGCACTTATACAGAACAAAATGAGCGATAATACCTACAAATCGGCAGGCGTGGACAAGGAAGAAGGGTACCAAACCGTTTC
>JGI12420J12819_1001265_pt1 | contig 10850 bp, 8 predicted proteins | sample Passage237A_FD_12819 | JGI IMG/M metagenome (IMG submission 12819) | reverse complement strand
CGGGCTTCACCCGGGGCCATGTCGGCAAGTACCTCCAGCGCCGGTGTGGGAAGCATTTTTTGCACCAATTCCTTAACGGCTCCGGCATTATGCTTGACAAACCTGGAAAATCCGGCCAGCAGTTTGAGGCGGGAGGGTGAGAAGAGTTCCGTAGCCGGATTCGGATTATTCAACAGTATATCCTTGAAAAGAAGTGCCGCGACACTGCTGTACGTCATACCGTTACCACCGAATCCCGTTGCCACCATCACCTTATCCGACCCCGGCATAAAGCCGATATAAGGAAGTCCATCAACCGATTCATAAAACTGGGACGACCATCGGTAATGGATTTCGCTGACACGGAAGATCCGGTTCACCTCGGCTTCCAGTTTCAGGAAACAGGTGGAGGTTTGAATGTCGTCTCCGGTTTTGTGATCTTCTCCTCCGGCAATCAGATATTCATCACCGTTAATCATCTGAGTCCGGTAATAATGATACGGATCCATCATATCATAACAGAGATGTTCGGGATAGGAAGCGTCGAGTAACTTTACCGCCATAGCGTAGCAGCGGTAGGGAATCAACCGGGTATGAAGAAAATGAACACCGGGCGGCGTATGCGTGGCATAGATCAGATATTTGGAATGGAAGGTTCCCATGGTGGTTGAAATTTCAACCTCCTCCTTTTCCGTAGTTTCCAACAGACGGCAATGTTCAAAAATGCATCCTCCTGCCTGTTCAAAGGCGAAAGCGAGGCCATGCACATATTTAACCGGGTGAAAGGAGGCCTGCCCCTTTACATTCATGGCTTTTCGGTAGGGAACAGGAATTGGGATACGATCCGTAAACCGGGCGTATACCCCGGCATCCACCGTGGCGTTATAGATCGACTCCAGCTGTTTTTCTTCCTTCTCCTTTACGGCAAACAAAAAAGCTTCCTGCTCTGCAAAATCACAATCGATCTCGTGAAGAAAGATATTCGCACGGATCAGGTCCAGTGCGTCCGAAGCACATTTATGAACAAGTGCTGCACTCTGCTTCCCGAACTTCTGTTCGATCTCGTTGTAGGGGGTATCCATGATCGTGTTGAGATGCGCCGTCGTACCCCCGGTTGTACCGTAGCAAATGGACTCGGCTTCCACAAGCGCACATCGGAAACCGGCCTTTTGCAGAAGATAGGCCGTTGATATACCGGTTATACCTCCGCCCACAACAATGACGTCAAAGCCTCGATCACCCGAATCCGGTTTTGAAGCGTAGGGTTCCGCGGTCGCCTGCCATAGGCTGGTTTTCTTACCATCGCGATCTATCATATGGAAATCATTTCGCTTAACAATGTAGTACCGGGCACTAAGAAGATTTTGTGCCAGTTCATACCCGATCGCATATGGGGAAAATTGTGGACGCGATAACTCAAATCAGGTGTGCATGTAGAATTAGCGGTACAGGAACGAATCACCGGAACTTTTGACGCCAAGGCATGTTTTTTTGTTCGTAATCGAAAACATTACCATGAAGGGAAAAAAGACCATAGCTGCTGCCGCGCCGGCTGCCCCCGTACTGGAGAGCGATTCCTACGCGCTTTCTTCCTTATCGGTTGCCGAACTGTTTGCATTGGAACTCAAAGCCATGTACTGGACGGAGAACCAACTGCTGCTGAGTATTCCGGTTCTGGAGCGGGCCGCAGCATCCGCTGAACTGAAAGATGCCCTGGCCAACCACCTGGAGGTAACCAAGGAGCATGTTGGCCGTTTGGAAGTGATTTTTGAAATGATGGGCGAACGGATCTGTGCGGTAAAATGCAACGCAATGGAGGGACTGGACATCGATGCCGAAAATGTAATCGCGCAGACCCTGGCCAACTCTCAGGAAAGGGACCTGGGCATAATCCTCTCGGCACGCAAAACGGAACAACACGAAGCCGCGGGTTATAAGGGCTTGATTGCCCTGGCCACGCTTCTGGGCCGTGATGACGTTACCGCCCTGCTTCAGCAAAGTCTGATGGAGGAAGAACAAGCCGATCAGCTGCTGGCTGCCCTGGCACCTACAACTCCCATGGCATAATAATCAACTACATAGTATCTACTTCAGATCAAATACAATTTAACATGGCGCAAAAAAAGAAGCCCAATACCGATCAGCCGGAAAACAGCAAGATCGAAAGCATACGTGATCACATCAACGACGTGACCGATAAACTCATGACGACCAATACCGGACTGAAGATCAATGATGATCAGAACAGTCTTTCTGCGGGAAGCCGAGGTCCTACTATCATGGAGGATTTCATCTTCCGCGAAAAGATGACTCATTTTGATCACGAACGGATTCCGGAAAGAGTGGTACATGCCCGTGGTTCCGGCGCACACGGAGTGTTCCGTGTGTACGACAGCACCATGGAACGATACACCAAGGCTTCTTTTCTCTGCGATCCGTCGCTCGAGACGCCGGTTTTTGTTCGTTTCTCAACTGTAGCAGGTTCGCGCGGCTCCACTGATCTGGCGAGAGACGTGCGCGGGTTCGCTACCAAGTTCTATACCAACGAAGGAAACTTTGATCTGGTCGGAAATAACATTCCGGTATTCTTTATTCAGGACGCGATGAAGTTTCCCGACCTTGTGCACGCCGTGAAACCGGAGCAGGATAACGAAATCCCCCAGGCTTCTTCGGCGCACGACACTTTCTGGGATTTTATTTCGCTGATGCCCGAATCGACGCATATGATCATGTGGCTGATGAGCGACCGCGCCATCCCCCGAAGCTATCGCATGATGGAGGGATTTGGCGTCCATACATTCCGTTTGGTGAACGCAGCCAACGAATCTCATTTCGTTAAATTCCACTGGAAGCCCGTTCTTGGTGTACATTCCGTTGCCTGGGACGAGGCGCAGAAAATTTCGGGAAAAGATCCGGACTTCCATCGCCGCGACCTTTGGGATGCCATTGAAAGAGGACAGTTTCCGGAATATGAGCTCGGTGTTCAGATTGTTCCGGAAAAAGATGAACATAAATTTGATTTCGATCTGTTGGATGCCACGAAAATTATTCCTGAAGAACTGGTTCCGGTTCAGAAAATCGGACGATTAACACTGAACCGGAATCCCGACAATTTTTTTGCGGAAACGGAACAGATCGCCTTTCATATCGGGCATATTGTTCCCGGTATTGATTTTACGAACGATCCGTTGCTTCAGGGACGTTTGTTTTCCTATACCGACACCCAACTGATCCGACTCGGCGGCCCCAACTTTCAGGAGATTCCGATTAACCGACCGATCGTTCCGGTGCACAATAACCAGCGGGAAGGACATATGCGCCAAACCATCAACCGAGGAAAAGCCAGTTATAACCCGAACTCCGTAGGCGGCGGTTGTCCCTACCAGGCAGCCATGGCTCAGGGCGGGTTCACTTCGTACACCGAAAAAATTGACGGTAACAAAATACGGGAGCGTAGCCGGAGCTTCTTCGACCATTTCAGCCAGGCAAAACTGTTCTTCAACAGCCAGTCGGAACCGGAAAAAAATCATATCATCGATGCCTTCCGTTTTGAGTTGGGCAGGGTAGCCCGCAATGAAATCCGCCTTCGCATGTTGGGTATACTGCGCCATGTGGATATGAATCTCGCCACCGCAGTTGCCTACGGACTGGGACTCGAAGTGCCTGTTATTCCCCTGGAAGAAATGAACCAAAGTATTCCTGCCGATGGTTCCGTGGAGCACTATACCCCGGAGATCAAGGATCCGGTACCGGCCGTTTCTGCTGCACTTAGTATGGAAAATACGGTCAAGGACAGCGCATACAGCAGGAAGGTAGCCATTCTTGCCACCGACGGGTTTTACTATTCATCACTAATGGAGATGATGGAATTGCTGCAGGCAGCTGGAATAAATCCGGAGATTATTGCCACACGGCTGGGCATCATAAAATCGACTAGCGGGGAAGAAATCATGGTGGATAAAAGCCTCCTGACCTCCGCGTCCGTTTTTTACGACGCCGTTTATGTTCCGGCAGGCCCGAATTCAGTAGGAGCGCTAGCTGCAGAAGGAAATGCCGTTCATTTCCTGAACGAAGCTTACCGTCACTGCAAGCCCATTGCCTGCGACAAGGACGCCGTAGCACTTTTGGAACACACGTATTTCTCGTACCTTCTTCCGCGAAGGGAAGACAATGATAAGGCCTATAACGAAATACCGGACCCCGGCGTACTGGTGAATGCCGACAGAGGCGTTCTGGCGGAACAGTTTGTCCGAGCCATCGCCATGCACCGTTTCTGGGAACGGGAAAAGCCCAGACAGGTTCCGGCATGATCCTAATTTTTTATAACGATGAACAATATTGAACGGGTTGAAGCATACGCCCGAAAAGCACATACCGGACAGAAAAGAAAATACCGTGATGAAGACTATATAGAACATCCCATCAGGGTAATGCAAATTTGCCGCTCATATACCGATGATGAATCCGTACTTCAGGCTGCCTTACTGCATGATGTGATCGAAGATACACCGGTGAGCATTTCCGAGCTCAATGAATTTCTCATTGAGCTCGATCCGGTTACGGCTGCCCGGGTATTACGACTTGTGCTGGAATTGACCGATGGGTACACGTCCGACAAATATCCGAGCTGGAACAGGGAAAAAAGAAAGAAACTGGAAACGATCCGGCTGTCGGGAATCAGCCCGAAGGCGCAAACCATCAAATACGCGGATATCATCGATAATTGCACGGATATTGTTACCACCGGATCCGACTTTGCGCCCCGCTATCTGCGCGAAGCGGAAGATATCCTGCACCATACCCCCCGCGGAAATCAGGAGTTATACCGAAAGGCACTGGATACTGTTTACGAATGCCAGCAACAGCTAAGGGTTGTGCGACGCGGCCGGTTGAGAAGGTCGACGGGATAATTCAACAATATAGCGGCACGCCTTTCCTGGTCCTTCAGAATAGAGTATATTTATCAAAACGAAACGAATGGACTTCCGACCGAAATCGGAACTTACGGAGGCTGAAACCCAGTCAGGATTGCGCAATATGATCTGGGATGGATTGTCATCAGAGGTGATGACCACGCTAACCGGAAGCACTTTTTTGGTCGCACTTGCCCTTCTCCTCAGTGCATCCAACCTGCAGATCGGAATACTGGCTGCCTTGCCCACGTTCACCAATATCTTCCAGCTGATCTCGGTTTGGCTGGTTCAGAAATTCAACAACAGAAGAGCGATTGTGGTGATCTGTTCCCTCCTGGCACGTATTCCCCTGGTTATTACGGGCATTCTCATTCTGGTCGGCTATGCAGGAATACAAACCCTGATCTCCATTCTGTTTTTTTACTATCTCTTTGCTTCTATCTCGGGATTGAGTTGGAATTCCTGGATGAAGGATCTTGTTCCGGAAAACAAACTGGGCACCTATTTTGCCCGTAGGGGTATGCTTGCGCAGAGCCTCAATGTGTGTTTGAGCATTGTGGTGGCGGTAGCGCTCGACTATCTCCGAAAGCACTACCCCGGTGCTGAGCGCAGTGCCTATGCCATCTTCTTTATTGTTGCGGGCACAGCCGGAATAATCGGCTGCATTTTTCTTTCACGAACACAGGAGCCGGAAAGCGGAATCACCCGCACCAATATGTTCACGCTGATGATTCAGCCGCTCCGGAACAAAAACTTCCGGAACCTGCTGTTTTTCAACTCCGCCTGGGTTTTCGCACTGAACATCGCCACTCCGTTCTTTTCGGTGTTTATGCTGAAAAGTATGGGGCTGGAGTTATCCTATATCATTTTGCTGACCATTCTTGGTCAGTTGGCGGGCATACTTACCTATCGCATGTGGGGAGCATTTGCCGACCGGTACAGTAACAAAAGTATTATTTCGATAGCGGCCCCGATATATATAATCTGCATTGCCGCCTGGTGTTTTGTTGGGATTTACAGCAGGCCCTTTATGAATTTCGCGCTTTTAGCCGCCATTCATCTTTTGAGTGGAATGGCCACTTCCGGCATCAATCTATCTCTTACCAATATTGGTCTAAAGCTGGCACCCAGTGGAGATGCTATTGTTTATCTTTCGATGAAAAACATGGTCACGGCGCTGTTTTCCTCAGCGGGCCCTCTGGTCGGCGGCCTGCTGGCCGATTATTTTACCGACAGGAGTCTGTTGATCTCGGCGGTATGGGATGGCCCCGAAATCGATAAACAACTTAGGTTGATTTCGCTGCACGAATGGAATTTTCTATTTCTTATCGGCGCCCTACTGGCTTTCTTTTCCATGGAGCTTCTTTTCCGGATTAAAGAGACTGGAGAAGTTGAGAGAAATATCGTCCGAAAAATTATGCGCAAGAAAATCAAAAGTAATCTTCGTGATATTTTCCTGATTGGCAGTATTCTCTCCTGGCAGGAACAGCTTTTCGGGCTATTGCGTTCCTCGAAAAAGCATACGCACGAGGAAGAAACCTAGTACCTTTCGGGGGATCCCGATTCCAATACCAGCACCGCGTATCCGGGAAGGATGTACCGATCTTTTCCCAATTCAAGTTTCAGGGGAGGACGTACACCGGTCCACTCCTCCGCATTCGAATTTAGTAACAACATTGCGTCAGGAGGAATTTCCACGGTGCAAAACAGATCGGTCCGACTGAAATTGAAAAGGAAATATAAATACGAATCTTCCGACCTTCTCCGGAAAGCAACGATGTGGTCATTGCCCGTTTGAATTAGCTGAATCGTAGATCTATCGGTATTCTGAAAAACCCGATGTGTTTTACGAAGCGAAATCAGGTACTGATAAAAACGAAACAGGCGATGGTGTTCAATTTGATCCAACAAATCCCAATTAAGTTTTGACTCTTCAAACGTTTTCTCCGACTGAGGATCCGAAAATTCAGCTTTTCCTGCAAAGGCAGAAAATTCCGCCTTTCTTCCTTCGCGGATATTTTTGATAAGTTCCGGATCCTGATGATCGGTAAAATAGTGGAAGGGTGCTGTTTCGCCGTATTCTTCCCCCATAAACAACAGCGGCAGGTAGGGTGAAAGAATGGTAAATCCGGCCATCAGACGAAGCGCGTCCGGTGTAAGTAGCGTAGAAAGGCGATCTCCCAATGGCCGATTGCCGATCTGATCATGATTGTGTGCAAAAACAACGAACTGATCGGTGGTGGCATCTACAGGTGCACGTCCGAAAAAATGTTTTCGACTCCGACTATACTCGCCGGTATACACATAGGCATCGGTTATGGATTTCCCGATTTGTGCAGGCTTGCCGAAGTCCATGTAATATCCGATGTTTTCTCCGGTCAGGACAGTTCGAATGGCATGGTGATGTTCATTATTCCACTGGGCCTGCATGCCCAATCCGCCACGTTCCCGCGGCCGGATAAAACGGGGATCGTTGAGATCGAGTTCTGCAATGAGGATTTTTCTCCGACCGGTTCTTTTTTCAATCGCCTCGGCCTCCAACTGAAGTTCTTCCATAATATGCACCGCTCCATAGTCAAGAATGGCATGAACGGCATCCAGCCGCAAAGCGTCGAAATGGAATTCGTCCAGCCACTGACGAAGATTTTGAAGAAAAAATGCGCGGACACCATCGCAGTATTCGCCGTCAAAGTTTATCGAATCGCCCCAGGGGCCCTTATGGCTTTTGGAAAAATAAGGACCGTAGAGCGACATGTAGTTCCCGTCGGGTCCGAAATGATTGTAGACCACATCCAATACCACGGCGATCCCTGACCGATGAGCCTCATTGATCAATTTTTTCAGTCCCTTCACACCACCATAGACGCCGTGAACAGCGAAGGGATATACGCCGTCGTAGCCCCATCCCCTGCTCCCGGGAAAATCCGCTACCGGCATAATCTCAATGGCCGTAATTCCGAGCGATGTCAGATAATCCAGCCGGGAAATAATTCCGTCAAAATCGCCTGCCTCCGTAAAGGTTCCTGCATGAAGTTCATAGAAAATCGTTTCTTTGGCTTCTATCCCTGTCCAGCCATCGTCGGCCCAACGGAAATCCGTCCCGACGACCATTGAAGCACCGTGCACGCCATCCGGTTGATGGCGTGATGCAGGGTCGGGAAGGTTCTGACCGATTCCGGGATCAAAATAATAGAGGTCTCCCTCACGTACGCCATCAACGAGCAGGCCCCAGTATCCGTACTGTTCGCCATTCATCCGGTAGCGTTGTCCATTTAAAATCAGTTCTACGCCATCCTTTTCCGGAGCCCAAACCCTGAAAAAACATTGATCTCCCGGCAGCAACTGTGCGCCAACTTTCTGAATCTCTCTGCGCATATTTTAATGGATATTTGTGGAAGCAACGCTCCCTGATGTATTCCGTTCACCTGAAAAAAATATACCAACGCGGCTGCGAAGCGTCGAATCGGGGCGGTGCTTGATCTGTAAACAATTTGCCGCAATTCATCGCGGATTCCTCCGAAACGGAAAGGCTTTTTACTAAGATGGATGAATGCCGGGCAGGAATATTTTTTGCGCCGGTATCCGAAAATCCTATGCTACGTATTATTCCAACAAAAGTCCACGGCGTACTGGACTATATGGCCGGACTCCTGCTCATTGCACTTCCTACTATTCTGGGATTCGATTCCCAACTGACCGAAACCTGGGTAATGGTTATCTTGGGCATCATAACCTTGTTGTACAGTATCGTAACCCGATATGAACTGTCCTTTGCGAGTTTGATCTCCATGCGGACGCATCTCTGGCTCGATTTCCTTTCGGGCGTAGTTCTGGCGGCATCGCCCTGGCTTTTCCATTTCTCCGAAAGGGTGTATTTACCCCATGTTGTATTTGGACTGGGCGAGATCCTGATTGTATTGCTGACCAACCCCGTTGCCGAAGACTCCCCCCGACCACGGATTGCTCCGAAGGCGCCCCGCGACTAAGCCGGGGCCATGCCCGAAATGTCGTTGAACCAGGCGGCCGCCATCATCGTTGCCACAGCTGAAAACACCAGGTGTGCAAGGAACAAATGAATAAAAAATTGACGGACATCCATTTTGGCGAGGACGGGAAAGAACCGGAAAGCAAGGCTCCAGATTCCGCATCCGACAAACCCGTGCAACACCCCCATCGCTGCTGCGCCGAAAAAGTCGGGCTGAAGCCAGCCCATCGACCAAACGAGGGCATAGATCAATAGGAATACAAAACCTGTTGCGTAATGAACGGCCGTGCCGACCCATCGGCTTGCAGGCGAATAGTCGATTTCACCCGTCCTTCGGGTGCGGAAAGAAAACAGACTGCCCAACAGGAAAGGGATTCGCATCGCGTTCCCCCGATAGCGGGATATCAGAAACATATACGAAGACATGCAGGCGGTTGCTGCAACCGACGCCAAAAACAGATTGATGGTGCTCATATGAATCGATTGGAGGATTAAAACCAATCCGACCCAGGGATCAAAAAATCGGACCCGTTCGCAGTCCTTATATAATGGCCCGTATAAAAAAATGCACAAATCTGGTTCGCTGTATACAGTTTTAAGATACCCAAAAAATAGCCTTGAAGAAAATTCCACATTTTGTGGTGGGCACGAGACTTGCAAACCGCTCGGCACCAAACTTATCCGCAATGACAGACTATGCGCACATGGAGAAAAACAGCGTTACAAACGCAACCAAGGAAAATGAGTCTTCTGCCATTGAGTACATTTTTACCAACGCCCTGAAGGAAGTGTATGACGAAGTCTACGCGCTTTCCCAAGCCTTACCCGCTATTTCACGGGGCGTAGGATCCGACGACCTTCGGGCTTCGATTGAAGTTCATCTGGAGCGGACGAAACTCCATATTGAAAGGCTCGGAAAAATCTTTCTTCTTCTTTATCGTGAGACGCACCAGCAGAATTCCGCGGCGTCGAAAGAGCTGCCGCTCTTGAATGGGCAGGAGCCGGGAAGCATTTGGATGGACCCCGAAGAGGATGTAAAACCCAGGCACGCCGAGTACGCCAGTTTAATCCAGCTGGCAGGGCATCTGGGACTAACGGAAATTGCCCGGATTCTGTCGGACGCCCTTTCGGGGGAAAAACTGTATCCGGACTCCGGTGTTTAGATTTTTTCTGTCGCATGCGACAGTGGGCAAAACCCTGCGGAACTGGGTCATTTGGCATATCTGATTTTTAATGACTTAAGGTACCCCTACCTCTGGGGTACCCCTACCCACCTCTGAGGTGCCTCAACCGACCTTTGAGGTGCATTGACCTACCTCTGAGGTGCGTTGACCTACCTCTGAGGTGCGTTGACCTACCTCTGCGCTGCCTCGACCTACCTTTGTGGTGCCTTGACCTGCCTCTGAGGTGCGTTGACCTACCTTTGAGGTGACTCGACCTACCTTTGAGGTGACTCGAGCCAATTCTCTCGCGCGGAGCTCCTGCTTCGCGTGTTATCAATAGCGACCCCAACCTCCTTCTCTCGCGCGGAGCTCCTGCTCCGTGCGTTACCGCCCAATAGCAGACACTACGTTGAATAGTGCGACGAAACCGACCTTGATCGAGGGGGCTGCTGGTTAAATAAAGTCACGGAGCAGAGCTCCGCGATAGCGCAGGAATCAAACGGTGCTTGGGAATTTGCGCCAGCCCCTGCTTCGTGTGTTATCAATAGCGACCCCACCCCCATCCCTCGCGCGGAGCTCCTGCTCTCGCGCGGAGCTCCTGCTCCATGCGTTACCAGCCCAATAGCAGACACTACGTTGAATAGTGCGACGGAACCGACCTTGATCGAGGGGGGCTGCTGGTTAAATAAAGTCACGGAGCAGAGCTCCGCGACAGCGCAGGAATCAAACGGTGCTTGGGAATTTGCGCCAGCCCCTGCTTCGTGTGTTATCAATAGCGACCCCACCCCCATCCCTCGCGCGGAGCTCCTG
>JGI12420J12819_1001261_pt1 | contig 10899 bp, 8 predicted proteins | sample Passage237A_FD_12819 | JGI IMG/M metagenome (IMG submission 12819) | reverse complement strand
TTTTTCCAGTCGGCTTCCGGTAGATCGGCCCCCTGATAATCGCTGGCATCAAAGTTTGTGAAAGCACCCAGCCCGCCGTTTTCAAATTCATCGTTAAAGGTTTCATCAATGAGGAAAATTTGCTCATAATCACCCCAGGCGTTCACATTGAGACTGGCGTCGTCACCGCAGATTTCCTGCATTCCGCCCCCTATTTCTATCTGAGGTATGGGGTCAATTCTTGCGATCACCGGCACCCTTGCCACCGATTCACAACCGCCGGCCGTTACAGTCACCCAGTAGGTGGTAGTTTCCTCTAATTCTTCTATGAACAAAGTATTGGAGCTTTGTCCAATCTGTATGGGGTCGTCGCCGTATTGTGAAGCATACCAGTTGTAAAGTGCTCCTGCCGGTCCCTGTGCCGAAATGTTCAAATCGCCCGGACCGCATCGGACACCGTCGCCTTGGTTCACATTCACAGCAGTAACTTTGGCGTCACAATCCGGGATGACTTTGAACTTATAATCTTCAGCTTCGCCGTAAAATCTAATACCCGAATTGTTATAATTAATAAATTCTTCACATGGATCAAAATCATATTGATTGAGAAGCTCCACCCAGTCGTCGTCTACTCTATGCCGTTGTCCGAGGACTCTGATTCTCAACTTATATTCTCCGATTTCCTGATCAGGGGGAATTACAAAACCGAACAAGACTGCATTGGATACAGTAGATTCAGTATCATACACTAATTCTGTATTATTGAACACACCGTCCTTGTTCCAATCCACCCAGGCTTTGAAATGACCTCTCCAGGAGTTCAGCTGTGCATGTACATTGATCACCTGCCCCTGTGCCTGTCTGGGCATTTCATTGGTATTCCAGAGATCGGTAAAATTCTGATAACCTCCGGTTTGACTGTTATTATTATAACCATTGTTTAGATTGACAACATTGGTGGGATTGAGCGCACCCAGAAAACGGACATCTTTGATATAAAGATCATCTCTGTCGTTTCTTGTTCTGGGAATACAGTTGAGCGACCCATATGTGATTTTCAGATAAGGTTTATTGTCGGTTGAGGTGTAACCTCGGAATCCTGCAAAATTATTCTCTACAGACCAGGTGTCCATTACAGGATAAAGTGCCACAGCCACCCAGTTTTGAGAAATCTTTGATTCAACAAAAGAAATACCTGCATTTGAAAAATTGTGGATTTTCCATCCCTGAAAGTTATCAAAGGTCTGTGTATTGTCCGATATAACCTGTGTATGACTATTTATAATAGCAGGATTCTGAGCTGTCACCGGGTCAACATTGATATCCACCAACTCTACTTCTTTTCCAATAACTTCACCAATCGAAGCGTAAAAGAAGAAATGAGAACTGACATCATCCAATACCGTACCGTTGGGAATACTTGAAAGATTGAATTTTGCGTAACCTGCCATCGGATTACCATCGGTCCAGCGCCCACTTAATACAATATCACCATAATTAGTATTACCAGCCTGTGTTGAACAGCCTGTCCATTTTTCGGAATCATTTGGATATACAGTCACCGAAGGATCCACTTTTATAGGAAACACTCTGTCTTCTGAGAGCAGCCATTCTGTTTTCACTTTGGTTTTCACGGTCAGGATTTGTCCGATTTGCTGTACTTCAAAAATTGTATTTTGTTCGCTGAAAAACTCAGAAAGCTCATCTGTAGATTTGGGATTGTCGTAGAGATAAATGTTTTTTCCAGTGTTGTTTTTGATGAGCACACCCTTTTCGTTCATCGAGAACGACCAACCGACGGGCAAAATGATGTCTTCGCTAAAGACCAAGTAGTCTGCATTTTCAGGTACATTGCCCAAGGCTTGTTTGTTGGGGATGATATAATTCAAATCTCTTTTTCCGGTCAGTACGGTAAATTCAGCCGAAATCTGTCCAAAGAGATTGTTGTAATACAATTTGTTGTCTTGCACGGTGGCTGCCGGGTTACTTCCGGACTGCACATTTTTTTGTTGTGCGTTGACTTCCCAGAACATTTTGTTGTTGATGAATTCCAGCACTTCACCTTCGGAGGTTTTTGATTTCACACCTTTGTGTGCGCTGCTTCCAAAAAATGATTCGAGCAGGTTGCTGGTATTTGCATACGGGAAGTTCGCATCCGGATTGGCTTTGATGCTGTGGTCAATGTCGTAGAACTGTCCATTTTTTTGGTAATGTATGGGTCCTGCACCTATCAATGCGGTATAAGTACCGTCACCGTTGTCGAAGGTTTTGGAGTACAAGTCTCGTTTGTGGGTTTGCTCTTTGAGCCCACGAACCGCATCAAGTGGGGAATTGTTGGGCGGTTCTGCATTGGTTAGGTCTTGAGCCGGATTCGCTGTGTCTGCCACCGGATTTCCTAAGGCTAACTTTTCGGTTTGTGTGACCTTTGAAGGGCCGGTGCGTAAATTCAAATTGGAATTCACATTAATGTTGTTCATCAGGGATTGCTCGGCGGAATGGGCCTGAGCGTTCTGTGTTTGCTGTGCAAAAGCAAGTGCCATTGTCAATACAGTCAAAGACAGGAAGTAAATTTTTCTCATAATACCACTTTTTAAGAAGTTTGTTATGGACTTCTCAAAAGGTTTTGGTTTGGTGTTCTCGGTAAAGGATTGGTATTATGCTTTTTGATTGGATGAGCAAATATAAATCAATTTGTTAATATTTCCCAAAAATTTTTAAAATGCATAGATAAAAAGAGGTGAATAAATTTCACAAACGCTGAATTGACAAGCGTTCGACAGGGATTGTTTTTCAATGCTTTACGCTTTTGAAGGTTTTTTTGCCTTTGGTAGTACATTTTGTCATTATGGGAATGCCGTACAGGCAACAAATCGAAAAAAAAATTCGCAAAAAACAGTTGAAAAAGTCACAAAGAAATCAGGAATCGGAATCTGTCATTAGGCCGTATAGTATTTCAATTTCGCTGCGGTTGCCGTAATTGGAATTTGAACAATTCTCAGCGAGTGTTTTCTGTTTTACTTTGTCATTCATGAATTCGAACAAGGCATTGGCGCAAGCTTGGTTGTCCATTGGCACAATGAGACCGTCGAAACCGTTTTTGAATTGTGTGGGTGCGGTGGGATAGTCTGCAATCACCACCGGTTTTGAAAGGATTTGTGCCTCGGTTACGCTCACTGCCCTGCCCTCCATACGAGAGGGTTGCACATAGATGTCGCAGGCTTTCATATAAGGATATGGATTTGCCTTTTTGCCCAAGATGATGACTGTATTTTGCATCCCTGTTCGTTGGACATTCTCTCTGATGAGGTTTTCTTCGCCCCCAAACCCGATGATGTACCATTTGAATTTGGCTCCTTTTCGTTGTAATTTTCGGGCAATAAAAGGGACATTGTCAAAATTCTTCTGATAAGAGAATCTGCCTACCGAACAGAGAATCAATTCACCTTCACTCTTTGGCATTTCGTTTTGTACGACAAATTCTTCTGCGAGTTTTCGCACGGTTTGCGGGTCGAGGATGTTGTGTAGCAGTATGATTTTGGACTTCAGTTGGGGGAACTGTTTCAGGAAACCGGTTGTACAATCATCAGAGACCGAGGCGATGTAGTCGCAGTCGTTCCACATTTGTAGTTCTGCGGATTTGTCCATGTCAAAATGCCCATAATCGGTATGTATCCATGCGATGGTTTTCAGTGCATTTACTTTATGTGCAACGATGTAATGCGGTGTGAGGAAACTGAGGGCCAAGTCATAGGATTCATTGCTGATTGGCGGAAGAATCCGCAGCATTTCTCGTTGCATATAATTGAGGTACACCAAATTTTCGACTGACTTTCTTTTGTGTTTCAGCATAAACAGGCGGGCTTTGAATTTGGCGCGTGCTTTCATCCAGAGGGTAGAGAAGCTTCCGGATTTCAGGTTTTGTATGGCCGGTTTGAGCATGGAAGCATAGACTTTGTTTTGGGGGATCAAATTTACTTCATTGGGAATCATGTTCAGAAATTCGCCGTCATTGATGAACAGGAACAAATCTACTTCAAAACGGGAATAGTCGATGCTATTGAGCAGACCAATCAGGCTTCTTTCGACGCCGCCGATGCGGAGGTTGTGCGAAATGATGAGTATCTTTTTTTTCATTTACTGAATCACATTTTTTCTGGGCATAATTCTTTGAATAGGCTGTTCCATTGGTTTAGAATAACAGCGGGTCGATATTTCTTTGCATTTTCTTTGGCTGAACTGCCCATTTTGATTCTGAGTGAGTGGTCGTTCATGAGCATTTTTAATTTCAGTTCAAAATCCACTGTATTTCCATTTTCAATCAGGAAACCGTCCACCGCATGGGTGATGATGTCTGCCGGACCTGAGGGGCAGTCAAAGGCCACCGATGGAAGGCCGCACTCCATGGCTTCTATCAGCACCATTCCAAATCCTTCCGAACGAGAAGGAAGTACCAGAACGGAGGAATTTTCGTATTCGGCTTGAATGTTTTGAACCGGGGAATGGAAGTGTACATTTTTTAAGTTTAGTTCCTTGGCCATATTTATAAAAACCCTGTCTTTGTCGATTTTCCCATAGATATTGAGTTGCCAATCCGGGAAATCCGGTTCGATTCTGCTCCAAATTTTGAGCAACAAATCATGTCCTTTGTTCCAAGAATGCGCTCCGACTGCGATGATTCTTTTTTGATTCAGCGGATGGAGGTTTTCACATTCAAAGCCCAAGGGATTGGGGATGGTCGTCAGATTGTAAGAATTCCATTCTTTGGTATTCCCCGGGGTCAGGACCACGAATTTATCAAACTTGGGTGCCTGTTTTATCATCAGCCATTTCATCAGTTTTCCTTTGAGGCTTTTGTTTGTATTCAGTCGGATGGAGGCGTGTCGCTCATAAATGATTTTGGCTTGGGTCTTGGCGATGTTGGGCACAAAAAAACCTTTGAGGCCGTCGTCACAAACCGAAACGATGTCGGGTTGTTCCTTTGCCAGCAGATTATTCAGTGCTTTACGGTATTGCCACAGATAGCTGAGCGGATTTCCTTTGGCATTGAAGCCGATGAATTTCACTTTGGGGCTGAAGGCATAAAAGGCTTGATGGTTTTGCTCGTTGAGTGTGGCAATGCAGACTTGATGTCCGAATTTCTCGGCCAGAGCTGAGGCTTTGACCGAGAGTACTCTCTCGAGTCCGCCGGAGCCGTTGATGCCGTTGGTGATGTACAGGATTTTCATCGGTGCAAAGGTATTTATTTTATCGGGTGCCGGCAAGTTGGGGGATGGGGGATGGGGGATGGAAAGTGATCATTGCATTTAACAATGTTAAAAAATTAGTTTTACATTTGTGTGATTGAGGCTTGGCGGTCATTATAAGAAAAGCTTCAACAGAAAAATCAGATAAAACCACATGGCACTTTTTAACATAGACAACAAAAATAAACTTGAGCTGATAAGGGAATTGCCTTTCAAACTTGAAAAGGAAATTCAGGAGTTGACAGAACAAAATTTAGAAAGCATATTGGGGCTTGAGTTTGTGCGTTCAGAATTTCCACTCAATAATTTTCGGTTGGATACATTGGCATTTGACAAGGAAGCTTCGAGTTTTGTGATTATTGAATACAAACGGGACAAAAATTTCAGTGTGATTGACCAAGGCTATGCCTACTTGGCGCTGATGCTTAACAACAAAGCTGATTTCATTCTTGAATACAACGAAAACAATAAAAATACATTGAAACGAGATGATGTGGATTGGTCGCAATCTCGTGTGCTATTTGTTGCTCCAAGTTTCACTTCGTATCAAAAAGAAGCCATCAATTTCAAAGATTTACCGATTGAATTGTGGGAAGTAAAGAGATACAACAACAAGACGGTAAGTTACAATCAGGTTCAAACTTCGGGAGCACAAGAAAGTGTAAAAACAATTGGCCGACAAAATGCAACTATTGAGAAAGTAAGCAGAGAAATCAAAGTATTTACTGAACAAGAACATATTGAAAAAGGCTCAGAAGAAATAAAGGAATTGTACGAAAAACTCAAAAATGCAATCCTTAATCTCGATGGATTAGAACTAAAACCCAGAAAACTATATCTTGCTTTTGTAGCTTCCAACAATGTTGTTGATGTTAACATACAACGAAACCAAATAAAAATTTGGATAAATATGCTGAAAGGTGAGCTTGATGACCCCAAGGGAATCTGCCGTGATGTTTCTTCGACCGGACATTGGGGAAATGGAGATTATGAAATAACGATAAAAACAGACGAGGATTTGGAATACATCATGAGTTTAATAAAACAATCGTTAAGAAAAAACAAAAAGTAGGGAACTGCTAAAAGGTGTTTTTCACTTCGTCAATGCTTTTCAATTTGATTAGGAGTAGAAAAGCGATTTTAGTATTTTTGTGAAATGTTCTACAGAAGAAAAATCATATTGGCGTTATTACAGATTTTTGAAGGTCAAATAAATAAAATTAGCCTACAAAAATTACTCTTTTTATTTTCCCAAAGACAATACAGGGCTGAATATCATTTTATTCCGTACAAATATGGTTGTTATTCTTATTCTGCAAATGCTGATTTGGCAACTATGGTCAAAAGAGGTATTTTATCAGAAACATCAAGTCACTTTGTAAGTAATGATACAACTGACTATTTCAAAGCTTTAAAGGAAGATGACAAAAAATTGATGTTGGAAATAAAGGCCAATTATGGAAAAATGAGTGTAAACACATTGATGAAGTACACTTATTTAAACTTTCCATACACTGCTGTAAACAGTGTAAAAGCAAAAGGGATTCTGACGGAAGAACAGCTTGAAAAAGTAAATAACAGTCGTCCAAAAAACAATAAAACAGTTTTGTACACTATCGGCTACGAGGGAATCTCATTAGAAGAATACTTAAACCGTTTGCTCAAAAATGATGTGAAAGTTTTGGTGGATGTCCGTAAAAACGCATTGAGTATGAAGTTTGGATTTAGTAAAAGCCAATTACAACGCTATTGCAATAGTTTAGGGATTGAATATGTGCATTATCCTGAAGTTGGAATACAATCCGAACAACGACAAGAATTAAATACACAAGTCGATTATGACAAATTATTTGCTACTTATCGTGAAAGCAATTTGACAAAAACAGCATCCTCGCAAGAAAAAATTCTAAACTTACTGAAAGAAAAAAAACGCATTGCTCTAACTTGTTTTGAGGCAAATATTTGCCAATGTCATCGCAAACATTTAGCCGAAGCTATCGAGAATTTGCCTGATTTTGAATATGAAGTAAAACACATTTAGAATGGCATTAACTAAAGTTCTTATCACAGTCAAAACCTATCCAACCATTTCAGGCAAATATGATGAACTGGTTTGCACCGCCGGTTTTTTGGAGGATGGAACTTGGATTAGAATCTATCCTGTACCTTTTCGGAAAAAAGCTTATGACCAACAATACAAAAAATATGATTGGATAGAATTGGATTTGGTGAAAAACACCAGTGATTTTCGCCCGGAAAGCTATAGACCTAAAACATTGGATACTGAAATAAATGTAGTAGGACATATCGACACTTCACGGAACTGGGAAGAGCGGAAAAAATATTGCTTAGGCAAAGTATATGAAAATTTATCTGAATTAATAGCTGAAGCAAAAAACAAAGAAATTGGTACTTCTTTGGCTGTTTTTAAACCCACTGAGATTTTTGATTTTTATGCAGAAGCTGTAGAAAGAGAATGGAGTTCAAAGCAAAAAGAGACTTTGGCTCAGCAAAACCTCTTTGAGGAAAAATTTGAGGTAGTAAGAAAACTTCCCTATAAATTTAAGTTTCGTTTTAAGGACAATGAGGGCAAGGAAAGCAATATGATGATTGAAGATTGGGAAACAGGACAACTTTTTTGGCGTCTTCTCGCCAAATATGAAGGAAATGAGCAAAGAGCAATAGAAGATGTCCGTAAGAAATACTTTGATGACTTTGCAATGACTAAAGATTGTTATTTCTATTTAGGTACAACTCAGAGAAATCATTATGTATCTCATAATCCATTTATTATTATAGGAACATTTCATCCTAAGAAGGAGTCTCAAATGAAATTATTTTAAAGATTGTACTGTCACTAATAAGCCTTTGACAACTCTGTTTTTGCAAATTAATCTTTAAATGTTAAATTGGTACAGAATTAAAAGACACGAGGTCGATAAGAGACATTTGGGATGAATTGGTTTTGTGTTGAATATACCAATGTTGCATTTATTTAAAAACCAAAAATGAAGCAAACGATTTTAGCAATATTATTTCTCACAATTAATTCTGTTTTTGGACAAAATAAAGAGATAGAATACAACGAGATAATTCCAGAGTACATCATTGCTGTCTGGGAAAAGAACGGCACGGAAAACAATCCTGAATTTAATGTTTCAGAATTAAGTCAGATCAAAGAATTCTTTACCGAACTGAGAAAGAATCCCAACAAAATAACCTCCCATCAGTTTCTCACCAAGCCGACTGATAATACTCTTGTTGCTCATTATATAAACACAAAGCTAAAATGGAACTCCTTTAATGGACCAAGCGTCGGGCATAAAAAGCTAACTACCAAAGAGGTAGTTAATAAATCGGTTAAGAACTTACCGACAAAAAACGAACTTTTGGCATTTTATTACAGTTCTATTTTTACAGATGTTTTGAATAAACAAAAGCCAATGGATTTAGCAGAAACAAACATTGACTTGGAAAATTTAAATCTTGATAATGATACGGAAAAAGCAATTCTTTTCTTAACTGCCATGCGACACATTGGATTTCAGGTAACTTCCTATGCTTCAGTCCGATTTCCTGATAATTGCTTTAGGGCAATAGAATATGTGGAAAACATGCCCAAATTCAATGGTAAAGCATTTTACGACTTTGACTTGCCAGAGTTTGAGGATTTCAAAATAGAAGTTGATAAACGAAAACCAAAAATGAGTTTTAAAGAAAGATTCATTCCTGAATTTGAAAATGCAAAATTGGGAATTGAAAAATGTTTAGCGGAAGGAAAAAATAATGGTAACAAAGAAATATGAAAAAGGTAGTTCGAAAATTTCTTCAAACCGATTTCCAAACAAAAACAAAATGATTGCTTAAATTTGAAAGCTTTGTGAGGTTTTTTTCGCAGGCTGATATTGGCAGAAAACTTTCTCAAAACACTTTATAAAAATTCAAAATTCTACCTTATATGAAGATTAAAATATTTTATATCATTTTATTTTTATTTGCAGCATTATTTAATTTTAGTTACGGCCAAAAAGTGACAGAAAGAACATTTTTAGGGAAAGAAAATGCAGAATATCAACCAAGAGAAGTTATAGCCAATAACAAATTGCATAACTTAATTAATTCGGAAAGTATCATTATAAAAAAACAGGAGATTTTAATTAAAATAATTGAACCTATACTTTTTGATATTTATGAGAAAAATAATATCGAAAAACAAAAAACTTGAACTAAAAGAGAAGTATGAAAAATAATCCCACTTCCCCACAGAAGAAAAAAAATATCTAATAGCTTTATCAAATGAAAAAAATAATTTTAATTCTCATATTAACCTCAACAGCTTTTCAAGGGTTTTCGCAAGAAACCCCTTCTTCTTTTCGCTCATTAAAAGATTCTGCTTGGGGAGCATTTGATATAAAAACCGACAATCCGCTGTACTATTTGATTGGAAAAGAAGTCTTTGGAAAAGAAGCTTTTGATTTCACAAGTTCTTTAGGCATTCCGGAAACGGAATCATTCCATGACATCAGACATCTTCAGTACTTTGCTTCGGGCGTAGAAATCGTTTATGATATAAATGATGAAAAAATAGCATCTATATTTTTACTTGCCCCAAATTACAATAATTGGTACGAGCCATACACAGGCGAGTTGCCCTTCGGATTAAATTGGAATATGAGCAAAAGTGAGGTTGAAACGCTTCTGGGAAAAGGTATGGAAGAGCATGTATGGGGAAACGATTATGTTTATCAGTATCCGGAACATTTCATTTCCATAAAATATATTTCCGAAGTTGAAGACCCAAAAATGGAATCCATTCAGATTCGGGATTTTGAGAAGAAAGATTCCTCCATAATGGATACAATTGAAAAGGATAGTATCGACATGAGAATAGATTCAGAAATTCCCAATATAACGATTCATGATTCGTCGCAGTATTCAGCAGAGTTTATTAAAAACTTAAAAGACATTACAACTCACCGATTTTTTGAGCTAATTGAAGACAAGATCATTGTCGATAATAAGGAAACAATGGAATTTCCGTACTATCCCTTCCATGGAGACACATTGCATTACACAAAAGAATATGCTGACTCATCTGTTTATTTGTCAGTCATGAGAATAAATCAAACCACAATTACTTACGAACTGCAAATGCTCAAATTTGGAAAAACAAATAAGGTGGAAAATGGATTGGCACATCTAAATCCTCATGACATAATAGATGGGGATGGTTTTTCATTAAGTGAAGACGAAGATGGCGAGTTGTATTGGTCGGTTTTTTTTAGAAATCAAAAATCAGATGGTTGTTTTACAGATATTTATATAGGAGCAAATAAAAATCTAACAGCTTTGGAAANGCATTGTGTCAGTGAATTTCGATACAATTCGGAGAAGAATTTCATAAATTTAGAACAGATAAATAAGGAAGAATAATGTATTCTGTACATAGTGCGCCATCTGCGGGAAAACTCAGCGCAAATCTGCGTAATCTGCGGGAAAACTCAGCGTAAATCTGCGTAATCTGCGGGAGAATTCTGCGCAAATCTGCGTAATCTGCGGGAGAATTCTGCGCAAATCTGCGTAATCTGCGGGAAAACTCAGCGTAAATCTGCGTAATCTGCGGGAAAACTCAGCGTAAATCTGCGCCATCTGCGGGAGAATTCTGCGCAAAATCTGC
>JGI12420J12819_1001238_pt1 | contig 11174 bp, 9 predicted proteins | sample Passage237A_FD_12819 | JGI IMG/M metagenome (IMG submission 12819) | reverse complement strand
CGTTGAGTGCGGCGCGATCCATGTCCGCAGTTTAGCCGTCTAAACGATTTTGGGAAGTGCGCAAACGTCACGCGACAGACGTTGCCAGTCCACACCCGCACGGGTTTGTCTTCGTCTTCGGGGTTCACAGGAGTCCCCCTTGTTGGTTGGCGGCCTCTGCTGCGCGCCGGAGGCCGACGCGATGATCCGACGCGATCGTCTCGGTGACTGGGACTCGCGTCGCCGATCTCGGCGGATCGGTGTATCGACGACGCGGCAGGTGGCGCCGGCACGATCTCGCGGCGGTGGTCAGCGTCCTTGCCGGCTCGCCGTGTTCGGCTTGCCGGTCAATGCCGGATCGAGCTCGCCGAATCGCAGTGGCTCGGGCGGCGACAGCGCCTTGACCCGGTCTCCGGCCTTGACACCGGAACCGCCGCTGACCACGCGAGCGATCGAGAAGCGGTCGTTGACCTGGCCGACTTCGAGACTGCCGATCCGCGAGTCCATCGAGCCCAGCGCCAGACCGGTCTCCGGATCGATCAACGCCTCGCCCTTGTGCCACAGGCTCAGCTGGTCGCCCGGCCGGACCTGGCCCCGGCCCAGATTGAGGTAGATCGTCGAACCCTGCGCCTTGACCACGCTTCCGGTGACCGGGCGTGTACCGACCTGTTTGACGAGTTCGTACACCCCCTCGTTGATTGCGGCCATCACCGCCTGGCCGATCGGTGTCTTGCTGTACTGGCCGATGAACGCGCCGAGCGCGCCATCGCTGCCATAGCCGCCACCGCCGAAGTGAAGTCCCGACTTGGTCATCATGCGGTCGATCTGGCGGGTGAAGATCACTTCGCTGGTGGCTGCGTCGACAAGCCGGAAGTTCAGCCCGACCAGCGACTTCTGGCTGCTGAAGTTCAGGCCGCCGAGCAATCCGCCGAACTTGGTGTTGCGCGCGAGTGCGCCGACGTTGACGCTGTTGCCGGCGACACCCGGTTCGTAGCTCGTGATCACGACCTCGACCAGGTATTCGGCGCCGAGCACGTTGCCGATCTTCGCCGCCGATGGCGCGGCGACGCGCCCGCTGGCACCGAAGTTCTGCTCCTGGAGGACGTTTCCGATCGCCTGTCGTTCAACCATGCGGAAACGGCCGCTGCGATTCATCGCATCGGTGATCATCGCCTCGATGCCGTTGATCGGGACCGAGCGGAACGCGAACGAAATGTCCTGCGAATAACCTTGGTTGTTGCTCATGCTGTAGGTGGCTACATTGGACGTGTTGTCGACCTTGCTCACGGCGACGCGCGCTTTGGAGCCGCCGAACGGCGCCCAGTCGATGGCGACCAGATGTTCGGTTTCGACCGGCCCCAGGTCCTCGGGGAGTGCAATGTGACCCTGCTTGGTATCGACGTAGGCCACGTAATCGGCAGCGGTCGCCGACGCGGTCGTCGCCAGCAGCAGCACCATCGAAGCGAAAAGTTTGCGGGTTGCGGACATGATTCCCCCTTGCGGTGTCGCGGGCCGTCGCGACCCGGCGTGAGTGGACGAGCGATTCGTCGGCGCGATGGCGTTCACCAGTACCGTGGCCCGATCAGGAACTTGAGCAGCCAGCCGGCGGCAAGACTCGTTGCCCAGGCCACGGCGAGCCCGCGCGGCAGGACCAGTGCCGTACGCTGTCGCCAGCGTCGGACGAGCACCATCAAGGACACGGCCGTGAGCAGCAGATACACGCCGCCGAGCGGGCTGAAGCACAGCGCGGTCAACCACCGACCTTCGCCGAGCGCCAGCACGGCGCGCGTCATCCCGGTCGTGGGGACCGGCAATCCGGCCAGCTGACGCAGCGCCGACGGCGGCAGTTGGCCGCGTGCGAGCCACATGACATTCCATGCCAGCCATGCACCGAAGGCGATCGCGGCGATTGCCTTGGTCGCGCATCTCAGCCGATCCGGCTGCCGCAGGACATGCATTTGCGTGTCTCCTCCTTGCAGGCGTCGATCACGAACGGAAGCCAGCACAGCGGAAAGCAGAACAGCAGCAGGACGACGAACAGGACCCAGCCACCGGCCGACATGCGCTTGTCGATGAACAGGCCGGCTTCGGAGCTGCAGACAGGACATCGGATTTGCATGGAGGCACCTTCATGTCGTGATCGAACAGGTTCGGGTGATGGCGGTGGCCGCCGCGGCGTTCCGGCGGCGTCGTCGTCGCGCAGCGCGTCCCGGCGTCCGCTGGCGAAGGCCTGCAACGGCGTGAGCGCGGCGACGTCTGTCGCCGATTCCCGTCGAACATCGCCGCGTGCCGCGCGCGCGGTCGCTTTTGCCGTTGCCGCCGGTGTTGCCGTGGGCCTTTCGGGCGCGCCCGCGAACCAGCGACCGGATTCGGGGCGGAACAGTTGGAACAGGGCGACGCCACGCAGGAGGGTCGGCACCAGTCCGAGCAGCACGAGGAAGATCGAACCCCATTCGCTCGTCACGATCATGTACAGCCACCAAACCAGACCCAGCCCATACAGCACCAGGTAGACGATGCGTGCCCAGGCGACGCGCCGCCGCAGCAGCAGGATGAAAACGACCTCGATCGCGACCGTGACCGCCGTCGTCGCCAGGGTCGTCACCAGCATCACGATCGTCGGCATCGCATCGGACAGGTCACGGGCACGGTCGAGCAGGCGCATCGCCACGACGACGGTGCTCCCGACTCCCCACAGGATCGAAACGCCGCTGATCGCCAGCGCGATCCAGAGCAGGCGCATCGCCAGATCGACCGGTTTTGGCGCAGCTGACTTGAACGGGTTCATCGGAGCGACTCGAGGATTCCGGTGTGGACTGATCTGCTTGGCGGAATGCGGGACGCAAACGGCTCACGGCCGGCTCGTCGCGGCAATGAGCCGAAGTCGCGCGCCGTTCCGCCAATCCGCACGGGCGACCGCATCGACGTGTCGCGGGCGAGGAGATTTCGATGAATCGACATTCCCGCTCCGATGGAGCGGCCGGGGCGTGGGAGGTTGTCGCCGATGCCGGCGCGGCTGTCGGTGGCGCTGCGATGACGGCGGCCTGTGCAGCGGGCTATCGCGATCTGGGTTTCGTCAGCGGCTTGCTGGAGCGACACGGCGTCGCCGATGCGCACACGCTTGCCTGCGCCCTCGCCGTACCGACGGTCGGCCGTCCGCTCGATCTGGCCGGTTGCGTCGCGGCGATGATGCGCCAGTTGTGCGACGTGACTTCCGACGTGATCGTCGAATCCGGGCCGACGTGGTTCCGCCTGCGCGCCCCCCGGCGCGGTTACCTGCTGCTGGTGGATGCCGGCAATGCCGTGATCTGGTTGTCATGCGGCCAGCCGCCCGCCGACGGAAGCGTAAATTCCGGGGAAGCGACGGCCGCTGCCGCCGGTCCGCGAACCGGCGTGTTGTGCTTCATCGGTCCGCAAGGTGCGGCCGCGCGGATCCTGTGCACGGTCGCCGCCGGTTCGTCGCGGCTGGAAGTGGTCGGTGATGCGCGCTTCAAGGCCTGTTGCCGGAGCATGTTGCTGCGGCAGATCGATATCGAGGTCGTGCTCGGCGAACTGGTGCGCTCGCCATTCCACGGCGATCCGGCCATCGCCGCGACAGCGATTGATACCATCGCCGTGCCTGCGGCCTTGCAGCGCGCCACCGAGATCGCGCGGGAACGCGGATTCGTGGAAATCGGCACGCCGCTGTTCCGCACCGAGCCGCCTGGCGACATCGATGTCGCGCAGACGATGCGTCACCTGTATCGCGTCCAGGCCGTGGCGGGCGGTTGACGAACCGCGTCGGTCGCGGCGGGCCGGGGACGATCCGCTCGCCGGAGCCGATGACGGCTATGCGCGCATCCATATCGCCGCCGCCGGCGTGAGGTCGGAACGGGTGCCGGCCGAGCGGCATCCATTCCCTGCACCGCGACGATTCCGCGGCCCGGGGCACCGGGTGATCAGGCGCCTGCCGTATCGGCTCCCTGGCGCGGGCGACCGTGGCGATCGCAGCGCGTGCCGCAGGCAGCGCAGGTCCATCCGCCGTACAGCGCTTCGTGCTGGTCGGCGGGCTTGCGAAATCGCGGCAATGCCTGCCCGCAGCCCGGGCAACGGCGGCGCGGCATGAACACGATGATCGCGATGAGGACGAGGGCTGCGAGAACCGCGCCGACGATGAGCGTTCCGATCAGCAGGGCAGTCGGTGTCGTCATGGATTTGCTTTTCGGGCGAGGATGGATGTGGCCGCGACGCGTTCGGTCGCGGCGCCGTTGCCGCGCGCGTACTCGCGTCGGGCGCGCCGGTGGCATTCGCCGCTGCGGCATCGCGGCATGGTGATCATGGCGCGTCGGTGAGACGTTCGGCGAGACGAAGGCTGTAGGCCTGATAGCAGCAGGTCGAGCCGATGGTGCCGCTGCGCGAGTCCACGCCGTTGCGCGGACTGCCCGCATACTGCCTGGGCGCCGCGACGATGGTGGCGGCGACGATTCCGCTCTGGCCGCGCTTGAGCACGCCGGCGTGCGCGACCGCCTTGGCGAAGTCGCTGTCCAGGCTGTAGATGTCGGTGCCGATCAGGCGGCCGGATCCGCTCCACTCGAGTCCGTCGACGATGAAGTGCAAGGTCTTGCCGACATTCTCCGGGCCGTTCGCCATTCGCCTCAGATTATCCGGCGCAAATGCCGCGTGGTATTTCGCGGCAGCCGCTTCGATCCGCGCGCGGTGTGCGGCTTCGGCATCTTCCTTGCGCTTGCGCTCGGCAGCCTCCTCGGCGATGCGCGTTTCCTCGGCGATGCGGGCCTGTTCGGCCACGCGGGTCTTTTCGGCCACCAGTGACTCGGCTTCGGCGGACCCGGCAATCAACGCATCCGGTCCGTAGTCGGCGCGCGCGCGACCGATCACCGGATTGCTGGTCGCGTCGCGCTCGAAATGATGGCGCCATCCGTTGCCCGTGCGTTCCGAGCGCACCGTGCCGTAGACGCTGAACGACTCGCCGGCGGCGCGCACAGGCTTGAGGATGCGCACGCCGCCCACGACCGTCTCGATATCGTAGGTCGGCTCGCGAAGTGCCACCTTCGCACTCAGCCGCGCCACCCATACCGGCGCGGTGTCGTTGCCGACATTGCGCGCATCGTCCAACGCGAACTCCTCGACAGCGAGCAACCCGGGCAATGTCTGGATGTAGGCGGTGCGAACGTCCTGTGGCGGCGGTCCGCCGGACAACGAGCAGGCAACGAGCAACACACAGCCCAGGACGGCGAAGACGGTGCGCATGACGGAATCCTCGTGATCGGTCGGTTGTTCGTACTGGCGGAATTGCGGCAAGATTCGGCTCATCAGGGGACAAAGTGGAAAAATGACGGGCGTCGAGGGCATCAGCACCGAATCGGTCTCGCCGCTGACCGAGCGCTTGCGCGCCTGGCAGCAGTCGGGTGGCGGAGAACGACTGGATTCGGACCTGATCGAGGCGATTTACGGCGAGTTGCGGGTGATCGCTGCGCAGCGTCTTGCGCGCGAAAGTGGGGCCGCGCTGACGCCGACCGAACTGGTCCACGAGATCTGGATGCGACTGAAGCCGACCGCCGAGCCGATCGGCGATCGCAACGCGTTTCTGCGTCTGGCATCAGTCGCCATGCGTCACCTGCTCGTGGATCAGGCGCGCGAGCGCGCGGCGCACAAGCGCCAGGCGGTGATGCATACGTTGACGTTGCCGCTGTTCGACGGCCGTCATCACGAATCCCTCGACGACGACCAACTGATTGATCTCGACCGCTCACTGGCGCAAATGGCAATGGCGCATCCGCGCATCGCCGAGGCCGTTTCGTTGCGGGCGTTCGCAGGTCTGGACTTGGCCGAAGTCGCCGATGTGCTCGACGTGAGCTTGGCCACGGCCAAGCGCGATCTGGCCTTCGGTCGCGCCTGGTTGCGCGTCGCGCTGGGACAGGTCGATTGATACGGTCGGGCGCGTGTCGATGAAGCCGTTGGCTCATGCACCCGGTGGCACCCGCATTTGATGCCGCAAGGCGATCGGTCGCCGTGGCCGAACGCGAGGGCAACGGCGCAACCTGGAGCGTGGCGATGGCGATTGATCCGGAAGAACTGGAGCGCCGGTTCGGCGAGTTGCTGGCGGCGGATCTGAACGGGCGTGCCGCGTCGCTGCGCGCGCTGCATGGCGAGAGTCCCGAGCTTGCCCGGCGCCTGGCCGTCCTGCTCGATGCCTGCGAAGCGACCCTCGATCCGGTCGATGCGATGCGCGAGGCTACCCTGCGCCGCGTCTCGGCATTCGATGCCGAGGCGCTGATCGGCCGGCAGCTCGGCGACTGGACCTTGTCTGCGCTGATCGGTCGCGGTGGCATGGGCGTGGTCTACGAGGCTCGGCGCGAGCGCGAGGGCATCGAGGAGCAGGCCGCGATCAAGCTGCTGTCGGCACCACTGTTCGACGGGCGTGCCGCTGATCGCTTCGTGGCCGAGGCGCGCGCTTTGGCGCGGCTCGATCATCCCGGCATCTGCCGTCTGCGCGACTGGGGCCGTTCGCCGGAAGGCTGGCCCTATCTCGTGCTCGATCTGGTGCGTGGTGCGCCCTTGCCGGTCGAGACGTCCGATCGCCCGCTGCGTCAACGCGTCGAGACCATGGCGCGCATTGCCGATGCGGTCGCCGCTGCGCATCGGCAGCTCGTGGCCCATCTGGACCTCAAGCCGGCGAATGTCCTGATCACGCCGGATGGGCGGCCGGTGCTCCTCGACTTCGGTATTTCGCGCGTGCTCAACGATGACGCCGATGCCGGCGCCACGCTGACGCGCTGGCTGACACCACGCTACGCCAGTCCCGAGCAACTTCGCGGCGAGGCGGCGACGGCCGCATCGGACATCCACTCGCTGGGCGCGATGCTCTACGAGCAGATCAGCGGGAAGCCGCCGTTCGAGATCGATGGAGCATCCGTCACCGAATCGTTGCGGCGCATCGAGCAGGGTGCCATACCGCCCTCGCGCATCGGCGCGGGAATTTCGCGCGACTTCGATGCGATCTGCGCTCGCGCGATGCACCCCGACGCGCAGCGTCGCTATGCCAGCGCCGATGCGTTCGCCGAGGATTTGCGGGCCGTGCTCGATCGGCGTCCGGTGTCCACCCGGCCCGACAGCGTGTTGTATCGCGTTTCACGGCTGATCGCGCGACACCCGGTCGCGACCTCGATCATTGCGCTGGCCGTCCTCGCCGTCGTGAGCCTGGCCGTCCTGCTGGCGTTGCAGGCGAACGATCTGCGCAGGCAGCGCGATCGCGCCGAACTGGCGGCACAGCGTGCGGAATCGGCGACGGGACTTTTGCTCGATTCGATCCAGTCCGCCGATCCGACCGGCGAGGCCGGGGCAAGCACGACGCTCGCCGACCTGATGGCGGCAACCGAGAAGCACATCTCCACCGAACTTTCCGGTCAAGCCGGCGCGCGCGCGCAGGCGCTTGGCCAGCTTGCGCAGGTGCATCGGAATGTCGGCGATCCCGAACGTGCCGTCGACCTGTACCGCCAGGCACTGACGGCATTCGAGCAGGCCGGCGACGAAAGTGATGAAGATCTCCAAGTGGCTCTCGTCAGCGGTCTGGCCTCGTCCTTGCGGCAGACCGAGCGCACCGACGATGCCCTGGCCCTGCTCGACGCGCACATCGTCTCCGCGCCTGCGCCCGCGCCGTGGAAGCTGTTCCAGGAGCGCGGCGCCCTTCATCTCGCACAAGGGAGGCTCGATGACGGTTTGTCGGATCTGCAGCGGGCGCTGGTCGATGTCCCGACCGATGATCCGAATCGCTCGGCCATTCTTTCCAACATCGGCAATGCGTACGGCAGCAAGGGTGATTACCCCGAAAGCCTGCGCTGGGAGGAACGCGCGGTCGCGGCAGCCGAGGCGTCGCATCCGGTCAATCGCGAACAGTTGGCGGTATCGCTGTCGAATATGGGCGACAGCCTTTCCAAGCTCGGGCGCACCGACGACGCGCTCGCAGCGGTCCGGCGTGCACTGGCGTTGCGCATCGAGATGTTCGGCGAACGCCATGTGAAGACGATTCCGAGCTACATCGTGTTGGCATTCGTGCTGATCGAGGCCGGGCGCTGGGACGAGGCGCTCGAGACCGGACAGCACGCCGCCGAGCTGGAGCAGGCGCTCACCGGGGGTGATACGCGACGGATGCTCAACATCCGCAACGCGATCGGCCTGGCTGCCGAACGCAAGGGCGATGCCAAGCGCGCGCGCGAAGGATTTGCCGAGGCGCGGCGGATCGCCCTCGCGTTGCTTCCGGCGAACCATCCGGCCGTGGCCGGCATCGACAACAACCTCGCCAGCACGATGATGGGGCAGGGTGATTACGCCGCCGCACTGGAACCGTTGCAGCATGCCTACGAGACCTATCGCGCGAACAGCGGCGATTCCCCGTCGCGCGGGCGGGCGATTGCCGGCATCAACATGGCCGAGTCGCTGCTCAAGCTCGGGCGGGAGAAGGAAGCCTTGCGCTGGTCGGTCGAGGCTGTCGCCGAAGCCGAGCGCGTGTTTGCGCCGGAACAATGGCTGCTGGCCAATATCCGCAACGTCCACGCCGAGATCCTGCTCGCGAATGGCTCACGACTGGAAGCAGAGCAGGAAGCGTTGGGCGTCGAGCGGATCTACGCGGCTTCCGCCGTGGCGGTACCAGACCGGCCGCGACGCGACAATCTGGATCTGCTTCGACGCATCTACGAGGAACTTGGCGCGACCGACAAGGCCGCCGCCTACGCGGGCAGGATCGATGCCATGAATCCCGCTGCCGGCGAGTGACCTGCTCGCACGCGCGTTTGCGGGGACGCTGCCACGCGCAGCCGGCGCCGCTCAGAACGCGAACGCGAGCTTGGCCCAGGCGGTGCGGCCGGGTTCGTTGACACGGACGGTGTTGACGTAGCCGGCGAATCCCGGATTGGCAGGACTGATGTGCTCGGCGTAGACCTTGTCGAACACGTTGTCGACGCCGGCGGTCAATATGAGGCCGTTGCCGAAGCGGTAGCCGCCGTTGAACGACAGCACGCCGTAGCCGGCCGACTTGCCGAGATCCTGGCCGATGATGTTGCCTTGGCCGACGGCGACGCGGTCCTGTCGCGAGACGCCGCGCAGCAGGGCGCCGAGCGACCAGGTGCCGGTGTCGTAGCTTGCCGCGAGGCGCATCTCGAACGGCGGGATCTGTGGCAGCGGACGATGTTCGCTGCGGTTCTCGCCCCATGAGTACGCGATCGTGGCGTCGATCTTGAATCGTTCGCTGATCGCATACGACGCGCCGGCTTCGCCACCGCGCGTGCGTGCGCGCACGTTCTTCGGCGTGTCCGACGCCATGTCCATCTGCATGCCGCCGTCGCCCATGTCACCCATGCCGCCGTCGTCCATGTCACCCATGCCGCCGTCGTCCATGTCGCCCATGCCGCCGTCGCCCATGTCGCCCATGCCGCCGTCGCCCATGTCGCCCATGCCGCCGTCGCCCATGTCGCCCATGCCGCCGTCGCCCATGTCACCCATGCCCATCGAGTCGCCGTAGTCGATCACGATGAAGTCGTCGACGATGCCGACGTAGGCCGATACCCACGCCTGCAGGCGCTCGCCTTCGTAGCGCGCGCCGATGTCGAGCTGCGTCGTGCGTTCGGGCTTCAGGCCGAGGAATGCCGTAAGGCGCGTATCGGCATGTTGTCCGAANAGTTCCCAGTAATCGGGGAACCGCTCGGCGTGGCCGATGCCCGCGTAGAGCGTGACCGGCGAGGACGGCAGTGCGTGTTCCCAGCGCACGAAACCGGAGGTCAGGGTGTCGTCGCGCGTGGCCGAGACGGTCGTTTCCGGCGGCATGTCCATGCCGTCGCCCATGTCACCCATGCCGCCGGTCATCATCGTCGTCAGCGCGTAGCCCCTGGCGCGCGCGCGATCCACGCGCAGCCCGGCGACGAGGCGCTGGCGTTCGGCGAACGTCCATGCCAGTTCGCCGAACGCGCCGCTGGTGGCGATGCGGGCATCGCGTTCGCGCGGCATGTCGCCGTAGAAGCCCATCATGCTGCCCGGCGGCCCGCCGCTTCGTGCCGAGTGCACGTTCGATGAGGCGTCCATGCCGGCGACGAGTTCGATACCCGTCCACTGGAACGTGCCGGCGACACGACCGCCGACCGTGCGGCGGTCGACGTCGGCGGCCATCGCCATCGGCATCATCGAATCCGGATCCGGATCGCGCAGCGTGTAGTTGTCCATCACGTGATCGGCGTAGTTGTAGTACGCGCTCGCTTCGAGCTTCGCGAAGTGCTCGCCGAGGTTGCGGCGTTCGAACGACAGGCCGGCGCTCTCGCGCAGGAACTGGGCGCCATCCATGCTGCTGAAGGCGTAGGCGGTGCGGCCATCGCCCTTGCCGGCGGTCAGCTCCACGCGCGTGTCGTCGTCGGGCGTCCAACCCACGTCGGTATCGACGTTCCAGCGGTTCCACGAGGAATGGACGCGATCGCCGTTGCCGTCGTCGTAGTCCTGCGAATGGGTGTGATTGCCGACCAGTCCGGCGTAGAAGGTCGGTGTGCCGCCGCGGATCTCGATGTTCTGGTCGTTGCGGCCCCACGAGCCGCCGAGCACGCTGCCGGACAACGACCACGCCGGTTCCGCGTAGCGTGCGTGGTCGCGTTCGAACAGAACGGTGCCGGCCGAGTTGCCCGGACCGTACAGGACCGTCTCGGGCCCCTTGATGACGACAACACGATCGAACAGCTCCGGCGCAATGTAGGCCGTCGGCGGGTCCATGCGCGATGGGCAGCCGCCGGCGATCTGGCCACCGTCCACGAGAATGCCGAGGCGCGATCCGGCCATGCCGCGGAACACCGGGTCGCCATTGCTGCCGCCCTTGCGCATCGTCGAGAAGCCGGGGATCGACTTCAGCAGGTCGGGTAGCATTCGGAGCTGAAGTCCGCCTGTGGGGCATTCCGGTCTTGCCGGGTGCCCGCTCAATCCCGTTCTGCGGGGCCACCAGCGCGGGCTTCGCTACTTTGTCGGCCCGAGCATTACTGTGGCTATTCGTCTTGCATGGGAAGCAACAAGCGGCAGCGCCTTAGGATGGACTCCGCCGCTGTGACAGCCTGCTCTTCACGGAGCCCGCTGCATCTTCCCCGGTGGATTCAATCGCGAAGTGCACCGCGTTTGAGATGCGCCTCGAACACCTCGCGAGGCGAGCGATAGCCTAGCCGCTTTCGCGGTCG
>JGI12420J12819_1001234_pt1 | contig 11206 bp, 7 predicted proteins | sample Passage237A_FD_12819 | JGI IMG/M metagenome (IMG submission 12819) | reverse complement strand
TCTTTAAATATTTTATCAGGTCGAAAAAGATTTTGCCGGGTCCGATTGGAGGTAACTGGTTGTAGTCGCCCACCAAAATCATTCTTTCAATATTGTTCATGTCCAATGCCCGAAGCATGGTGCTGAACAACATCACTTCAATCATGGAACATTCATCAATGATTACCGTTGATGCCTGATGTTTTTCACCTCCGCTTACTTTCAACGTAAAGTTGTTTTTGTTAATCCAGCCTTTACGCATCAAAAAGCCGTGGATGGTCATTACGGTAACATTAGGGTCATTGATGCGGTCACGCAATATCAATGCTGCTTTACCTGTAGGAGCAAGTAAAAGAAAATCATGTCGTGGTTCTTTTTCCTTGATGCCCTGAACCAATGAACGGATTACCGTTGTCTTGCCGGTTCCGGCTGTTCCCGTTAAAACAGTCAAGCGGCTTGTGTATAGTTTCTCCAGTGCATCAATCTGTTCCGGGTTGGGTTTGGTTTTATTGGTTTCAATAATCTTAGCCCAATTGGTTCCTGCTGATGTAATTCCATCATCCTTTATCAGATTTAAAAACTCATATCTGATTTTACGTTCTGCGTCATGCAGCCTTTTGATGTATATGGAATGAATGCCATCGGCACGGTCTTCCACAACTTTAGGAGCAAACACATCTTTGTGTTGGTTCCAGGTTGCTAAATCAAAATTGAAAAGGCCACCTTTGTCATTTTGTTCATGCCATTGGTTTATTTTTTCTGCCAGCGGTGTCCATTCCAGAAATGTATGACCTTCGGCTGCGGCTTCTTTCAGCATAGAATGCATCAGACAACGTAATCTGTGTGGGTCGTCAAGTGATATGCGTTCGGCTTCTCCCAAATCTTCTGAAGGAACCATACCATGGTCAATCTTTTCAAAATTCACAAAATCGGTTACATCGCTTCCAGTATATTCTTCGGCAATGATATAAGGATTTTCATAGATGCTTTCCAGCGATGAGTGAATGGAATACATTCCTCGTTTATCGCCCAAAATGTTTTTTACCTGTTCCTCATCCAAATCAAAAAACGGCAGTTTATCTCTGCATAGTTTTCCTTTCAATTCTTCAATCTCATTGCCCGACTGCATCATGGCTTCAAAGCGTTTTTTGCAGGGGTCGAGTAATGGCTTTTCATCCGAACTCATTTTTTCGTAGCCTTCAAAACGGTCGAAGAAATAATCTTTGATGGCGTTAATAGGATGATTTTTCAGGCGGAAACGGATAAACTCTTCCGGTTTCTCCATACCCAAAAAACGAAGCACAGAGCCCAATCCCGGATATAAACCACGGCTTATCCAGCATTCTTTGCGAATGGCTTTCAACCACTCCAAATGCTGCTCCCATTTGTCCATTTCGGGCTTTGGGAAATAGTTTTGTTTAATGATGGTTTTAACCGATGCTATGGTTTTATCAATTATGGTAATGGCATCATCATCGCTTACATGGTGGGCTACATATTTAAAACTTCGGGATAAATCGCCTTCAGCAAAAACGGCAATGCTGCGAACATCTTTGCCTAGTTTCAGGTATTCCTGATAAGGCAAACGCATTCGCTGTTCAGGGTCATTTTCTACCTGACGGCTCCAGATATAACCGCCATACAATTCTTTTTGGTCTTTGGGCATATCATCCCACATGGTAAACGGATGCACCTTTTTTACCCGTGCAATACCTGCCAGCAAATACTTTTTATCATCACCCGAAACCGGGTTATCGTAATTGCAGTAATAAAAAACCAATCCGGCACTGCCGGCTTCTTTCAGTTCATCAAAAAATTCTTCTACATATTCCTTTCGTTCTTCTGCTTCCCTGCGTTCGCCCCATTCATCCCACATATCTTCAAAAGGCCATGTGCCGCTGCTGTTGGGAAGTATGTCAACGGTTTTGGGTGAAGTGTTTTTGATAAACGATTTGGGAACATGGGTATGTTTTACTTTGGCATTACCGAATACATTAATGGTTTCGGTGCAGGGCGGATGATATTTCCATTTTTCATCAAAGGGTTGTCCGGCAATATTTTCTTCTTTCTTGTCTTCTTTATCTCTGCGGATTTTCTCAGCATTTACTGAATGAAAGCCCTTGCAATAAGAATTCTTTGCCGGGTTGTCGCAAACGCAACCGTCCCAACCTCTGTCGTGCCATGGCAATCGTATGGAAATATGCTTCATGCTTTACAATCTTATTTTTCTGCCGCCATGCTCAACGGCTGTTCTTTAATTTTATATGCTTTGGTTAGTGTTTCAAATTCTATTTCATGCACCCTTCTTTGCCCGGTCATCAACTCATGCAACAGGGTTTTGAAAAGGTCGGTAAGGGTTTGTTTTTTCTTTTGAAGGAACGATAGTTTCTCGTTAAAAGACAAAAAGATTTTCGCAATTTCCTTTTGTTCTGCAATCGGTGGTTTTGTTGTATAATATGGGTCGTTAATCACCTTGCTGCCTTTGTCAATAAAGTAAAAGGCGGATGCAAACATTACTATATAACCAAGAATTACAAATGTTGCGTTGAATGCAGATGATGTAATTACATAAATAGTTAAGCCGATTACTTCATTCCAAGTAGTAGCTGCACTTGGTATAAAAAATTCTATTATTACCGAAAATAAAGCAAGGAAAATAAGCCTTATGAAAACGTAGAAAAAAGTAAATATTATCTTCTCGGAAAGACTAACTCGTCTTGATAAATACCCGAAAGTAAAACCAAATATTCCAGCAGTCAGTCCTAATATTATTAAGTGAAGAATATTAAGCCAAATTGATTCACCCCATATCATTTGATATGCTTGAAAGTCTGAGCCTAGTCCTAATAACCCTTTTTTGTTAAGGTTTTCAATGAAAACGTTTATTGCGTTTCCTAATACAAAGTCCGCAAGCAATGCAGCTGCCAAAAATCTCTTGATTTTACTAAACAATGAGTTGCTTACTGTTGCGGTTGGTTTAAGTATGTGGCTTGTATCCATATCTCAATTCACTTTTAAATTTGTTATTCTATTATTTTGGGTTGAAATGGCTCTTTTGGTTTCGCGAAGGGTCGGTTTGTGTGTCGGGCAAAACCAAATGTGCCATTTGTGCGGTTGGTTAAAAATTGTTTTTAAAAAATGTGCATAGGCAAAAAAATAAAAAACATAGGGTCGGTCGGCGTGTCGGGTTGCTCGTTGTCCGTTAATAATAAGGTCTATGTTTTGGTCGCTTTTCAAAATGGTTTGCTTTTGTGTTAATGTTCAAATTTTGGTCGTCCGTTTAATGTTAGCATTGTAGTCTGTTACACTTGCCGGTAACGGTTAAGCATTGGCGATGTGGTGGTATTTATGCACTATTGTTGATTTTAGCACAAAGGCCCAATAGAATTTCTTCGCTTGAGCCTTTGCTTATCTGCCAGCATATGCGCCAATGCATTGTTGGCAGAAGTATTACTCGCTTTATTTATAGAGTCAAACTAGTAGTGAATATGATAACAACGCAAATGCAATATTGGCAGCTATCCTTAACAAAATCCACAATCCGTTTTTAGAGTAATTTGGTGGTCTTAGTACTTGGTTAAAATAAAGCAACACTATAGATGCCAAAGCATTAATAGCAAACATAAAAATTAAAACATAGACGATTAGACTGTTTGTTTCAATCCGTTTAACAATTGAGAAAATAATAAAAAGTACAACCGTCAAAATATTTGTTGATAAATTAAATATTTGATATTTATTCATTTTCTCTCTAGAAATGGATGTATTCATGATAAATCGTTTTATGATACACAATCAACAAAATCCCAAACAGCTAAGGCTAAACCCAAATATCCCAAATAACGTAGCCCAACATGCTTCAAGATTTTTAATGCGCCATTTGCACTTAATAATGCTCGAGGATTTTCAACAACTAGATAATACAAATCACCTAAGCCTAATGCTCCAGACAGGCAGCTGCGAATAGTACCAATATCCATTCGCATTGGTTCAAGGGGGTCAGATTGCCATTCGGCTAAGTCAACTGTGCTATAAATCAAGGAAAGTTCACCAGCTTGGTCATCAGTAATATTTAGGATGGCATTTCTTTCATAGTCCGTTAGCAAAAGCCACTCTGAAGAAGATTGCACTTTAGATATGATTTCGTTGTGAATTTGTCTGCCGTTTTGAACTAATGGGCTAACAATCCTTTGAATTTCTTGCTCGTCAGTAGTAATCGGTACTTCTCCATCGATGGGTACATCCTCAATGATGTCGATGCGATTAGTTTCGGAAGATAATCTTTTCTTACGTTTCTCTAATTTTTTGGCAATGTCGCTAATTTGTTTCGGGGTTAGGGGCTTCACCTTTAATTCAACTTCTCCCACTCTTGCGGAAGCTGAAATTTGGGTATTAGATGAAGATTGGGTTTGCAAATTTGTCACATTTGCAACCTCCAATTGTGTGGCCAAGGTCTGCTCTTTTTGGCAACTCAAAACCAACAGTGCCAAAACAAATGCAAAAAACAATTGTGAAATTTTAGACGGTCTCATAGTTTAAATTTAATAATAATTCTTACCTCCAGATTAAGCGCTGTGTCAGAATGTTCCGCCGTCAGCCTACTTTTTGTCTTGCGTTGTCACCGTCCGTCTTTGTGTCGCTCTCTTGGCTTGGAGGTGTTTCCGATATTTCTGCCAACGGTAAAGCATTTATGCAGGCGGCACGAAAGAGTCTCTCGATTTGAAACCTGCGTCCAGCCGCTTGCATAAATGCACTGTTGTAAGCATGCCCATCGGCTGTTACTTAATTATGATTTGTACGGATTGACGGTATTTTCCCTTTGTCACCACAAGGATATATTGTCCGGCTTGCAAACCTCGCACGTCTAAACTGCGTTTTCTTTGCGAATTGTCAAACAACCACTGCTTTACAATTGCGGTTCTGTTAAAATTATACAATTGATAGGTTACTTTTGTGGCGTTTCCTAATGCTTTTACTTCTGCTTTTTCTTTGTCGATGGAAACATTCAAGTCTCCCTCTGTGGGATTAGGAGAAACTGTAATCCTAAAGTTCCCTCCCCCTTGATCGAGGCAGTCTACGTACTCAACTTCTGTTTCGTACCAATTTGATGTTCCACAACCACTGGCTGCTCTTAATTGAAATACATACCACCCCGACGGTACATAACCAAATGGGTCAACGCCCGGCTGAGCAAAATTATTTGTTCTGAAAAGTGTCAAACCGGGCCAGTTTAATAAGCGTGCTTCATAGCTGACTCCTTGTAAAGCTGGTTCAACAGTAAAGTGATTATCGTTATGTGTAGAACACCAATACCCCTCTCCACCAACTGCATTTGAAAACAAAACCATTTCGATTTGAGGGGGCGTGCCGACCACGTTTATATCCAATCTAAACTCTGCCCTTCTCCCATCAGGGAATGAGCCTTTCGAATCATTAATCACTACATTTACCCAGCCATTAGTTGATGTATTATCATTATTGATAACTTCAATTCTATTGGTACCTGCACCTGATATAATACTTAAATTACCTGATGTTGTCCATTTATAGGTACATCCTGCGAGGTTCTGTATTGAGTAGAATTGGGTTGTGTTACATTGTATTGTTCTGCTCCCATTTATTGCCATTCCACTTAATGACAATTCACCCAAAGAAAAATTATCGTGAATCGGCGATAGAAAATTACGCATGCCATTCCAACCTTTATGAAATTTGCCAAATCTATCACCAGACATTCTAAAAAAACAGGTTTGTGGAAAGCCTCTTGACAAATTGCCAATAACTTGTTTATGTTCATTAAAAAGCCCAGAACCTGAGGAACCGGGTAGCACAAGTCCCGTATTAGGGTGATAACGGACTTTCCAGAAGTCGTTGTCCCACCAGAAGTCTCTCGCCTTAGCGGGCAAAGTATATCGCATATCAGCACCTCTTGGATGATGGATTATTGCCCCTGCATTTTTTTGGGGATTGCTATTTTGCCTGCTCCACCCAGCATAGGTTGGAAAGTCGCCAATGCCAGGTCCGTCAATTAGTCTAAGCAAAATTGCATCTCCATCGTTATACCCAACTTCATGTAATAAAGTAGCGCCTCCGACAAATTCAATCCAATTTTGATTTATGCCATTATCACAACCTGTTTGCCAGAATTGAAACTGAAAAGCTGCCCTGTTCAAATTGATCCTGTTGACGGGAAGGCAGTGCTGAGCAGAATAATAGAATGAAATGCCATCCAGATTCTCATTATTTAATAATGTACCGCTACAGACACTTCCACCGCCATTTGTCCAACGGCTAACGGCCCGGGCTGTATTCATCCAATCCTCATAACAGCGGATGCTTGGGATGCATCTGGTTGGATTAGCTCTTTGTTGTTCTTCAAGATTATTCGTTTCTCCTAAATCACCTATTGGCTGATAACCACCTATAACAGAAGAAACTATCAAACTGTTTTGGCCTGTATTTTCTGTATTTGTTTCATATAGCAGCAAATAGCAACTATTACCATCCATTGGGAAAGTTCCGAAAACTGTTTTGTTTAGCATAACTTCCCGTACAAAAGGCCCTTTTACTTGTTTTAGGTCACCACTGACGATATAAAATAATGCCGTTGGAGATAGTGTGAAACCGTCAACATGTAAACTTGTATTAAAGGCATTTTCGATAAAAATTTTCATTTTCCATAATTTACCGCTAGAGGTTGTCTGCCAAACTCCATTATTCATTTCCAGATTCGTATCAATCACAATTCCGTAGTCTAATATTGGATCAAAAGCGTAAATGGTATCGCTTGGGTCATCATACAATGAATCTTCTATGAGTGGTTGCACAGTTATGCTTTTTGGAATTGTTGCTACGGGAATCTGAATGGAAAAATTTGTTTGCGGCACATTCTGTAATTGCTCAAACTCAAAAAATGGTATTATGGTGCTGATAGAAACAGAATCTGTTTTATGAACATTAACCTGTGAAATGGCAAGAAAAGGTAATAGGATGCCTGCTATAATTAAAACTCTTTTCATAATAGATTATTTTATCTTAATTCACCTTGTGCGATTATCTGCATTTCTTTTAAATTATAAGTAACTGGATCAGCGGCGGTACAACCCGTGGTTGAGACTTTGCTCCTGCTCAATCTAAAGTCAAACGACACTTTTTTTCCAACTGTTTTTAGAGCTGGGGATAGTTCGGTTGTCTTTACCATATTAGTATAAGATATTCCATCCACTGTAATGGTGTCACCATAAGTAGTAACAACGTTAGCCGGGTGGCTGAGATCTATAAGCCAGTAATCGCTGTCCGGGTTTGATTTACAAGTTTCTTTGCCAATTACATAACCTCCAGCATGTTCAAAATCAGGCTTATAAGGTTCTCGCCTACAGGAGGCAGCCATTGAAATAATGATAATTGATAAAATTGATAGTGATTGAATAAATTGTTTCATATGTCTGATTTTACTGCCAAATAAAGATACTGAGATAAAATGTCGTCGGCAACCTCATGTTCGTCATTGTTCCGCTGTAATTACTTTTTACGTTTTTACTCTTAATACCACCAACTCTTATTTCTTTGCGGAATTTGTCTACAGGGTTGCTTACAACGAACAGGTATTTATGCAGTATGGGCATTCCGTGTTGCGTCTGCTTGGAACGTCTGCTGAGTAAGGGTACGTTGTTGAGTATTTGCACATAAGCCGAGGTGTATTTAGTCTGCCGGAACTGATGCTGATTGAAGATATGGGCTGAGGTTTTATTCCTCAGCCCATATTGCATAAATACTTTTGTTGTAAGCAGCCCTTATGCTTATTCAGTAATAATAACTTGTTTTGCTTGTTGTTGTTTACCCTTTTGAACTACTAATATATAATGACCTGCCGTAATGCCGTTTAAACTAAGTTGCTGATTAGTTAAAGATGCATCTTTGACCCATTGTCTAACCATTCTTGTCCTGTTTAAATCATAAAGCGAGAAAACCAGTTTTTCATTTTTGCTATTTACTTTTGCCTTTTCAGTAAGTGTCACATTAATGCTTCCTTTAGTTGGGTTGGGTGCTACCGACATCCTGAAGCCAAATCCACCACACGCAGGAGACATTTGAACCGTAATTGTCTTTATGGAAGGAGTGCTGCCAATACCGCATGAGTATACCGGACGAACCAAAATATCGTACGTACCAGTACTAGGGAAGATAAATGCACCATCCTGGCCGGTAGAATTTACAATGGTTTCAGTTGTCGTTCCATTTATTCTGTAGCTCCATTGATAGGATTGTGGATATTCCTCATAACTATTAATTTTTGTAGCCCGAAAAATATAGAAAGCATCTGTTTCATAACAGCCCGCATAAAGTGGCAAATATGTAAAAATATCAAAAGAAACTTCAGGTGGAATAGTTGTCATATTAAATGTTATTTCCGAAGTATAATTACCAGCTGTTGCTCTTATTGTAACAGCGCCTCCAATAGTTGTATTTAAGGTAGCTTCTCTATCATTGCTTGAAGTAATTAAAGCACTTCCTGAAACAATTGACCAGCTAACAGGTAAACAGTTTGGGTTAAAAATCTGAATTTTACCGTAACAACCAAGAGCAGTCATGGGTTGCTGTATTGCAAAATAATTGTCAATAAAATTTGCCCTTGGTCCGCCTGCTGCAAACAGAGCCCTGCCTCGCAATCTTTGACCGTTTGTGTAAATATTCATACAGCCGTCATCTGTATAATCCATATAGTTCATGAACATCCGTCCATTTGCACCTCCTCCGGCACAACCACTTGCACTTGGAAAACTTGGGCAATTACTTGTTGGTCCGGTTTGGGGAGGGGTATCAGCCACGAAGTCATCACCACAAGTGGCATCGCCCCAAATATGCCTAAGGTTAAGCCAATGCCCTATCTCATGAGTTGCTGTTCTGCCTCTGTCGAAAGGAGCGTTCACATTTCCGGTTCTTCCCATTGAGGTTGTTTCAATTACTACACCATCAACGTTTGGGTTAGTTGCAAAATCAGCAGGAAATGTAGCATATCCTAAAGTGCCATCACTAAAGTCAGCTACCCAGATATTTAAATATCTGTCTGTCGGCCAAGGGCTGCTCCCCGAAATGCCTGTCATTTTGATACCCATGGCATTTTCATCTGGCCTGCCTCCTGAGGATATATACGTGAAGCTATTTTTATTTGTTTGACGTCGTATGACCCCGTCAGTCGGGTTACCATTCGGGTCTTGGCAAGATAGTCTGAACTCAAATCCGTAATCAGAAGCAACTCCGGTAAATGCCGCAGGAGTATTTGTACGGTCAGCATTAAGCCTTCTAAAATCCTCGTTTAAGACATCAATCTGGGATTGAATTTGTGCAAGACTGATGTTGCGGCCACTGCCAACAGCTTCGCCTCTATGTAGCACATGCACTACAACAGGTATGGTGATAATGCCATTTTGATTGATAAGCCGCTGATTAGGACTGCCTTGATTGGCTACATAGTTAGCGGTAAAAGTTTCCAAGTCCATAAACCGCTGGTAGCGGGCAGGGTCTTGCGTTTGCATTTGTCCAAGGTCAATTACCGAAGGGCAGTTTCTTTGAGCTAAAAGGATAGTCGAAGTACAAAGAAATAATAGGATACTTAAAATTTGTTTCATAATTGGTTGGTTTGATTTTATTGCTTTTTCCATATTTGCTCTCCTTCAATACTTCTCACATACTGATATTGAAGAAGAAGATAATTGCTGCAAATCTTTATGGGAACGTGAAAACTACGCAGTCCGTTATGTAGGTTGAAAAAAACAAGCACCGGGTCGTTATCCTCCGGAAAATTGGTTCCCGATATTTCGGTTAACCGCACAACTTTAAATGTGTAAACAGAATCAGGCTGATTGTTCTTATAAAAACGGGCTGTGTCGTTTAAAAGCCGAAGTGACAAGGAGTAGCCTTGATTTTGAGGGGTTAGGTACACAAATATTTGTTGCACCTGGTCAAATCTCTTTTCTTCTAACCAAGTCCAGTTTCCCTGAATCAAAGACCTACATGTGTCTAAGTTTTTAGTCAAAGTACAGGTTATCTGAATAGGCTGATATTCTTGGTCAACTGGTTTCTTTTTGCAGCAGGAAAATGTGAAAAAAAGCAAAGAGATAAAAAATAAGAATTTCATAAACGGTTGATTGAAATACTCAAAGCATTTAAATGACAACAAGATAAGCTTTCTCGTTGCATGAATAAAATAGGAAGGCTATGGTTTTTAAGCAGTTGAATGTTTTGGGTTCTCATGTCCGTTTAAGTTTTGTCCTTTGTCGCTTTACAACTTTAAGGTGACTGCGACCGGGTTGCTTACAACGATAGCGGGCTTTGCGTTGTGGGGGATTTTTAGCACTACTGTTCATACGAAGCACAAATGCTGAACTATGCACAAATGTTTTTACAAAGTACGTCAGCCCCCATAACGCAAAACCGCTGTTAGCTGTGGTTTTTATTCCTGTCATTAGTAATTTCAGTTGTCAATTCTGCCAAGCATTGAAGTCCGATTGCTCCTTCTGTCAATGGTTTGTCGCCAAACTTGTCTAAGAACAAATTGATTTCACCAATCTTAGGTCCAATCAATTTTATTAAGTCTGTCCTTTGCTTTGTTGATAGTCCTTTAATTAATTCACCCCGTTCAAAGTCGTCTCTAATTACGAATGATTTAAGCTTTAAGAGCAGTTGCCTAAGGTCTATCGGTAAGTCAGAATAATCGGTTTCGTACGGCTCGTCTGGAAAATGTAGTTCGATTAATGACTTTATCTTTTTGAAAACTACTATTTCCGGTAGAATTTGTCTATTCTGCTTCAGAGTCAATTGCAGGGAATTTCTATAAACCGTCAAACCTTCATTGAGGTCAAAATTGAGTGATTTTAGGTTGTCTTTGAGAAGTTTTATGCAAAGGTGGATTTGGTCATCTTTTGAGTTGACCGCAAATATTTCACCTATTCCATATTCTGTAAACAATAACTTTTTAGCTAAGCAGACATTGTCAGGAAAGTTTATAGAGAAAATCAAAGAAGTTGTCAGAGGTGTTTCCAATTTGATAGTTTCGGTAAAAACCCAAACTTTAAATTTGTTGTCTTGGTCATCTTTGAATTTGAAAAGTCGAGTTGATTTGTCGTTCAGATTAGGGTCAAAGAGGTTTACTTCCTGACTGGTCGGTCGGAACATTTTAACCTTGTTTCTTATATCTTGCACTGTCGTCATAAAATCACAGCGAACG
>JGI12420J12819_1001217_pt1 | contig 11323 bp, 7 predicted proteins | sample Passage237A_FD_12819 | JGI IMG/M metagenome (IMG submission 12819) | reverse complement strand
AGCTGTAAAGGGAAGTGTTCTTAACAGTCGAATTTTATGGACCTTTTCGGCTGCCTACCGTTATACTGAAAAACCGGTTTATCTAAAATTAGCCGAAAGAGCCTATCTGTATATACGCGATTATTTCTATGATCCTACGCATGGGGGTACCTATTGGACGGTAAACGCTGGTGGCCGCCCACAGGAGACGCGAAAACAAATTTATGGTCAAGCGTTTACCATCTATGGTCTTGCCGAATATTTTGCCGTATCTCAAAATGCTGAAGCCTTGGCATTAGCTACGGAAATTTACGAGCGAATGGAGGCATATAGTTACGAACCGGAGTATGGAGGTTATATCGAAGCTTTTACTAGGGAATGGGAACCGGAAAAAGATATGCGTTTGGGGGGAGGCGGAGAAAACGCTCCTAAAACCATGAATACCCATTTGCATATCCTGGAAGCGTATGCAAATCTCTACCTAGTTTGGCCTGACATTAGGTTGAGAAAAAGCCTCGAAGGTCTACTAAAAGTGTTTGAAAACCATATTATTCGTCCACAAACCTACCAAATGGTTCTTTATTCCGATGTGGACTGGCGTCCGCTGTCAGATCGTATTTCTTTTGGACATGATATCGAAGCGTCCTGGTTATTGTTAGAAACGGCCGAAATTTTGCACGATGAAAAACTAACGCAAAAATGGCGAACTAATGCAATATCTATGGTGGATGCTACTTTTTCAGGCCTTGCGCCCGATGGAAGTTTGTACTATGAATACGATCCTGTTACCAACCATTGGGACAAGCAGCGTCAGTGGTGGGTGTTAGCTGAATCAGTAGTAGGGTATCTGAATGCATGGCAAATATCGAAGGACGAACGCTATCTAAATCAACTTTTTAAAGTCTGGGAATTTACCAAGAATAATATCCTTGATTACCAAGGGGGCGAATGGTTTTTGGGGTTAAAAGGCGATAATACCCTAATGGACGGTGACAAAATAAGTTTATGGAAATGTCCCTATCACAATTCGCGCATGTGCCTTGAAGTTTTGAAAAGAATTTAAGATCTACGGTGGCGCAATTTTTTTGATCCTCCTGATTTGTTTTCCATCAGATTTGTACCTCACTTCTATATTGTACATCTTCAAGAAGAGCGAATTGGATCGAATTCACTGATGTATCAACAGGGTTAGCATGATAGCTGTTACTTAAAAGAGGAAGCTTCCTGGCTCTTCTGGTTGACTCCAGCTAAAAACTACTTTAGGGCGTTGTTTTTGTAATACACGAGCCTAAGCGATGAAAAGCTACTGGAAGATTCAATATAGAGCGATCCGCCGCCACGGTGGTCGATGCAGATATTTTGCGGCTTTTGTGTGTCTGACAATAAGGTGATTAAAGATAGATTTTTTCTTCAAAGTTATGGCTTAATTCCTACAACGCCCTACTCAATGCAAGAGACTAGAAAATAAACATATTCAAGTACAAGTTTATTTATTTGTTTGTATTTAGTCTAAATAATATTTAAAATTGCTCGTTGAAATAATTTTTACAGAATAGCAGCACAACCAAGGATGAGAAAATTACTATTGTTTTTAACTCAAACTATAATACTTATACATCCTTTAGTAGGGCAGGATGTTGATAGCTCGACTGTATCCTTTGCTGATCGGGTCAGAACCCTCGATGAGGTGGTAGTTACGGGGCAATACGAACCCCAGTCGGTGAAGAATTCGGTATATAAGGTTCGTACGATTAGTAACGAACAGATTCGCCTTCGCGCTTCCACGACCGTAGAGAACATTCTCAACACGCAATTGGGGATGCGTTTTTCCAATGATTTGACATTAGGGGAATCGGACATTCAATTAATGGGGATGTCAGGCCAGAACGTAAAAGTATTATTAGACGGAATCCCGTTAGTAGACAGGGGAGCTACGCGACAGAGTCTGAGTCAAATCGATGTGAACAATATAGAGCGTATCGAGGTTGTAGAAGGTCCTATGTCAGTTATATATGGAACAGATGCATTAGCGGGCGTGATCAACATTATTACCAAAAAGCAAGAGAGGGAAGATCATTGGTTAATTTCGGCTCGCCTACAGGAGGAGAGTGCAGGGAATGAATACCGGCCATTTTACAAGGAAGGTATTCATAATGCACATATTGCTGCCAACTGGCAAAATCGCGGATGGTTTGCAAAAGCATCGGGGAGCCGCAATAATTTTGGGGGTTGGAAAGGGAACGCCCTGGGGCGAATGCTCGAATGGAGTCCGAAGACGCAATGGCTGGGATCGGGGAGTTTCGGACTCCGCAAGGAGAAATTGAACGCCTGGTATCGGTTTGATTATCTGGACGAGGATATCTATACACCCGGGGCTCTGAATGAGGCTACCGGACGTGCTGTAGACAAGAACTACCTTACAAATCGCTACACACACGTATTGCAGGCAGACTGGGGCATTAGCGATCGTATAAGTTTTACGGGTTCTGCTTCTTATCAAGATTATAAGCGAAGAACCCGTACGGTTCGACACGATCTAAGAGCAGGAACTACTGAACTTACCACGGGGGCTGGTGAACAAGACGTTGCTCAATTTACTTCTTCGGCTTTCCGAGGAACCCTTCAATACAAGCTTTCGTCAACGGTATTTCTTCAGCCTGGTGTTGAACTTAACAGCAATACAGGTAGCGGAGAACGAATTGCAGGAACTCCTACTATCACAGACTATGCATTCTTTATTTCATCAGAATTGAAGCCGTGGTCATGGTTGCATATACGACCAGGATTACGGTTTATCAAAAATACGGTTTATGATGCTCCGCCAGTTATACCTTCTCTTAATTTAAAATTAAAAGTAAATGACTCCTTTGATGTCCGAGCCGCCTATGCCAGAGGTTTTCGGGCGCCTGCCCTGCGCGAGCTTTACTTCACATTCTTTGATGCGAACCACTCCATACAGGGTAATGAATCGCTCAAGGCTGAATACTCCAATAGCTTCAACACCTATTTGAGCTGGTATAGCGCACAAACCCGCGATCTTCGTGTCAACACCATCTTGGGCGGGTTTTATAATGATTTCAATAACTTAATCACAATTGGCGTGGATCCGGCAAATTCATCCGTGAATACCTACGTGAATGTATATAAATTTCGGACAGCAGGGGGAACGTTAGAAAATACGATTCTTTGGAAAAACTTGGAGGCCTCCATAGGCTTTTCGTACATAGGACGTTACAATCGTCTTTCCGAGACCGAAACTTCCGTTCCTAGAATGAACTGGACACCCGAATTAAACGCTACCATCATGTATTACTTGCCCCGATGGTCTGCAGGGATAAACCTCTTCTATAAATTTAATGGAGCTCGCCCAAGCTATGAAGCAGTTACCCAGCCTGATGGCACTGTAACGCCACACAGAGCATCGATCGATAGTTTTCACACGGCTGATATAAGTCTCAGTAAAAATATAACAAGCCGTTTCACTGTTTTAGCGGGAGTACGCAATCTGTTTAATGTAACGAGAGTGCAGAGTACTTCATTGGTGGGGGATGGGGCACATAGTTCGGCCGCAAGTTCGCTTCCTTTCGGTTATGGACGTTCGTTCTTCCTTGGGGTCAACTGGCAGTTTTCTCCCGAAAAAAGCAATAACTAATTCTCAATTAATTCATTTTCTGATCTAACTATCATAACACTATGAAAATTAATATTTGCAAGTATTTGAGCCTGCTAGGAACAATTGCCGTCGTTTTGACCGCTTGCACACGTGACGACGATCCCGAGCCTGATTTTCCGCCTTCGGAAGGTACGGCGATGACACTCAACGGCGGTGTAGGAGGAAGTAGTGCCCAGAACTCGGTATTCGTTGATCTAAGTGCGGATAAGCAGGACTCTGTGAAACGGTCGTCATGGAATCTCGGATTCTATTGCGGTTCCCAGTTCAGAGTTAAATTAAATAATACTACCGGAGCTTCGGCGGTATTAGTAAATAAAACAGATTTAAACGCAGTATCTGCAAGTGATATCAACGTTGATGAACTTGCTATACCCCTTGGCCAGCCCGGATCCTTTGGGAATATCGACGGGGTCGATGGTGAACTTTCTCATACTTTCATTCCTGAAATAGCTGCCTCGGATGCTGATAACAAAGTCTATGTCATAAATCCCATTGGCGGGAGTTTTTCTACTGTTATTTCGCCTGATAATTTATATAAAGTGAGGATCTTACGCGCAAGTAATGGCTACACCTTGCAGTATGCCAGGTTGAATGCCTCTAACTTCCAAACTATTAGTGTGGAAAAGGATGACAACTACAACTTTAAATACATATCATTTGAAAGCGGTCCGGTGACAGTAGAGCCTCCTAAGAAGGACTGGGATTTTCAATGGACCTGGAGTATTTATTTTGGAGGTACGGGAGAAAATGCTTACGCTTATGGTTTTTCTGATTTGATTTTTATTAATCACCTTTCTGGCGTCACAGGTGCCGAAATTGTAGTTAAAAATGAGGAAGGACAAAGCACAGGGAAGCCAACGTATAGTGATTTCAGTGAGTCGGATTTGACGGGAGTCAATTTTAGTAACAGCCGGAATGTAGTAGGTTCCAATTGGCGGAGTACAACCGGATCGTCAGCGGGCGCTCGATCGGATCGTTTTTACCTTATTAAAGATAGCGCAGGAAATGTATATAAGTTAAGATTTAATGCAATGGGAGCCGGTAACGATGGAGGCATAAGAGGTTATCCGGAGTTGGAATATCAGCTACTGAAACGCGGCTGATTCACCAAAGTCTTCGGTGCCTATGCTGGTAGTCTAGCTGACGTGTACCAAAGTAATTTTCTGCTACAAAGGTTTATTTTAATAGCGCTTTACAATAACAATATGATTAAGCATATATTTCTTACTGGTTTTGGCTTTATTGTGTTCTTCTCGCTGCATTCATGTACGGTATCTACTCCAACGGAGGACAAATTAACCGACTCAACCAAGATTGTCTCGACCAATGGTACGCTGTCGGAGATTATTGTGGCACTGGGCTTGGAAGATAACATCGTCGGTGTGGATGTGGCGAGTACATTTCCAGCTAGCATTCGCGAAAAACCAAAAATTGGACACAATCGTGATATTTCGGCAGAAGGAGTGGTGGCATTGGGCACTGATTTAGTACTGGGAATTACAGAAATGATTAAACCGGAAGTTGCCGAACAGATTCGAAAATCCGGTGGTAGACTTCTTCTATTCGACCACGATCACTCCGTAGAAGGTGCCAGGCAGTTGATTCGTGCGGTATCCGATAGTCTGGGTTTGGCAGCTAAAGGTGACTCCCTTTTGAAAGCGTTCGAAATGGGTTTGGCAGAGGCTCATTCAATTACTGAGAAATTTGAGGATACACCCAAGGTGTTGTTTATTTATGCTCGTGGTTCGGGAACTATGCAGGTTGCGGGACAAGAAACGCAAATAGATAAAATTATTTCACTAGCTGGAGGGGTCAATGCAGTACAAGGATTCACGGGTTTTAAACCTCTCACCCCCGAATCCCTGGTGGCAGCCAATCCCGACGTGATTCTCCTTTTTACGAGTGGGCTTGCCAGCCTCGGAGGTATAGAAGGCCTCTTGGAAGTTCAGGGGGTTAAGGAAACCAATGCGGGAAAGAACAGTAAAGTGGTTGAAATGGACGGGCAGTTATTGACGGGTTTCGGGCCCAGATTGGGTAAAGCTATTGCAGAACTGGCTGAACAGATAAGGTGAGAAGTTATCGTATTCTATTCGGTGTTTTGGGCGTAGTACTCGTTTTAGTCTGCGTGGTATCAGCGTGTGTGGGTGCAGTAAAAATCAGTATAACGGAGTTGTGGGCAATAATATGTTTTCGACTGGGGTTGATTAGTACCACCCAATATACGCCGTCTCAGGAAGCAGTGTTGTTAAATATCCGATTGCCCCGTGTTGTGTTAGGTGCGTTAGTTGGTGCCACGTTGGCAATTTCCGGCTCAACTATACAGGCGTTATTTCGTAATCCATTAGCTGAGCCGGGGTTGATTGGTATATCGTCGGGTGCCTCACTTTTTGCCGTGATTATGATCGTGCTCGAAGCCCGGTTTTTCAATTTTATGTCGGCCATCTTCGGTTACTATGCACTGCCGATTGCCGCATTTGTCGGTGCTTGTCTTACGACACTAATGGTATACCGTCTGGCTGTGCGTTACGATAGTAGAGCAGACATCGCGACTCTATTAATGGCAGGGATAGCCATGAATGCTCTTGCCGGAGCGATTACAGGACTGCTTACCTATTTGTCGACCGATGAACAGCTGCGAAACATTACGTTTTGGACACTTGGAAGTTTGGGAGGTGCCAGTTGGAAAACTGTCGTTGCTATCCTCCCCTTTGTAGCTGTTTCTATAGTAGCTTTACCTTTTCTCAGTAAGTCGCTTAATGCATTGGCTCTAGGTGAAGCACAAGCAGGTCATATGGGCATCAATGTGAGTCTTTTGAAACGAACGACTATAGTGCTGGCCACAATGGGGGTGGGTGCGTCTGTGGCTGTCTCGGGTATGATTGGTTTCGTGGGGCTGGTTATCCCGCATATACTTCGTATGGCTTTTTCAGCCGACAACCGATTGGTCGTGCCTGGTTCAGCCTTGGTGGGAGCTGCGGTACTCGTATTAGCAGATCTGGTGGCTCGTACCATTGTAACGCCGGCCGAACTTCCCATCGGCATTTTAACAGCGATCATTGGTACACCTATATTCATCTATATTATAGCAGTAGAGCGGCGTAAATTTAGAGTGGGATGAAAAGTGGACGTACTGAAATGAATCTATCAGACCTGTCTGGTATTGTATGTTTAGTCAACGATGACTGTCAAAAAACTGTCGATGGCGTATGATTGAGGTGAGAAATCTTTCTTATTCGATAGGCTCAAAAAAGTTGCTACGAAACATTAATTTCAACGTGCAATCCGGTGATTTATTGACAGTTATTGGGGCAAATGGTGCCGGTAAGAGTACATTACTCAAATTGCTGGCCGGAGAATTGCAGGCAAGCGAAGGGGACATACTCATCCGGCAGAAGAGTATAGCAACGTACAAACTTAATTCTTTGGCACGATTTCGTTCAGTGCTGGCTCAGAGTAATACGATTACGGTTTCTTTTAAAGTAAACGAAATAGTGATGATGGGACGGTATGTACATTTTGAAAGTAGTCCGACCGACGAGGATATACGTATTGTTCACGCTGCTATGCAGCAAACCGGAGTGTTAGATCTTGCATACCGCGACTACAATACCCTTTCAGGGGGTGAGCAGCAGCGGGTACAGCTGGCTCGGGTGATTGCCCAGATATACGATCAGCCCAATGGGGTGCTGTTTCTGGATGAACCCACTACCGGGCTGGATCTTCTTTATCAACAGCAGATTCTTTCGGTGGCACGTGAGCTGGCAGACCGTGGATACTGTGTGGTAAGTATCTTGCATGACATCAACTTTGCATCTCGATACGCTGATAAAGTACTCATTCTTAAAGACGGGCACCGGGTAGCTTTTGGTACGCCCAATGAAGTAATCAACATCCATAATATCCAAAACGCTTTTAACATTCGTGTTCGATTGTTGAGAGATTCTGAAAGTGATACGCCGCTGGTCATACCAGCTACAATTTTATCGGACTTAGAATAATTTATAACGCAAGAAAAGATGGAAAGTAATTTGATTTCACTTAAGGCGCAGTACGAATCATTTAAAATGAAAAATCCAAAAGTACGGATTCGGGATGCGGCTCGCCAAATGGGAGTTTCGGAAGCAGAATTGGTAGCTGTTGGAGGGCGTAATACAGTCCTTAGTCCTGATTTCGAAAATATTCTCAAGGAAATAAGGGTTTTAGGGCATGTAATTGCTCTTACACGTAATGATCATGCCGTTCACGAGCGACACGGTACTTATACGAAAGCAACTTTTAAAGAAAAAGTTGGGTTGGTCGTTAATCCCGATATTGACCTTCGTCTGTTCATGAATGCGTGGCATTACGGGTTTGCGGTTACTGAGGGAGATCGTCGAAGCCTCCAATTTTTCAACAAGGACGGTGAAGCTGTACATAAAATTTACTTGACTGAACAGAGTAACGTAGAGGCTTATGATGCGCTGGTTGCAAAATATAAATCAGCTAAGCAAGGGGTAGTCCCCAAAATTACTCCCGAGAGCCAGGAGGCCGAGGAGAAACCCGATCATGAAATTGAAGTCTCTGCTTTCCGCCAGGCATGGCTCGATCTTAAAGACACCCATCACTTCTTTGGAATGTTAAAAAAGTTTGGTGTGCTCCGGAGGCAGGCGATGCGGCTGGCTCCTGAAGGATACGCTACTCAAATTTCAGTGGCTTCACTCAAAAGGGTTCTGGAAGCAGTTTCTGAACGCAATCTTGAGATTATGGTATTTATTGGCAATAAAGGCTGCATTCAAATCCATACCGGTAAGATTAAAAAACTCCTGCAGACAGGGCCTTGGTTCAATGTGCTTGATCCGGATTTCAACATGCACTTACGAGAAGAAGGTATCGAAAGTGTTTGGCTGGTTAAGAAACCTACGGAAGAGGGCATTGTAACCAGTCTTGAAGCTTTCGATAAAAAAGGTCATTTGATTGTGCAGTTTTTTGGTAAACGTAAACCTGGTATTCCGGAACACGAGGATTGGCGTCAGGTAGTGGCGGACTATGCCGAGGGCGTTTGAATATCGTTGAGCGTATCAGCTGATACCAAAACATTTCTCCGGTCATAAAGTTTGGCGAAAGCTACTCAGCTGTACGTATCTATGAAGGTTTGCTGATAAATTTTGCCGCCTCACTTAGTGTAACCCACATTTTCGAAACAGATGGGTTTGTGCCATCAATCTATTTTGACTTCCCTTGGAAATTCATTAATACTTGATTGTGTCAGTGGGCTTTGGAGTTGTTTTTTTCGACTAGCTTATTAGTTGTTACACATTGACTAGGGAAAAGTACAATTTCTTATTTGTCGAATGAGTTCATCGAGCTTTTAGAGAGTGGAAGCGACATACTCCTTCCACTCTTCATTTGGGCAGTCGTAGAGATGTTTCTGTTACAAATAGGTGGTTTTGATCGTCTTGAAGGTTATAGCATTTTTGCTGGTCAGATAGCAGACTTTTACCTGATCAAGCAAACCTTGGTAGGCTTCTATCCCTTTCAATAGCAGCTTCAGTAGGGTATTCCTTGGCTTTTGTTTTTGGGTGTATTTTCTTTCGGCGCTTATGATAGGTATTGATCTACTTCTGATCCTTGTATTTTGAGCGTGGTTGTTTGATACCCACCTGCTTACAAAGCGCGAGGATCAGCCATTGACAGCATTTCCAAAGCAACTTCTCGTCCGTCGGGAAGTGGATATAGAATTGGTAGCATGTCGCGTCCATCAAAACGGTTTCTTGTCGGGGATATCGTGCTTCCAGCGAGCCAACAACGCTTTTTGGACGGCAACCAATCGACATGACGAGCCAAATAGCTCCTAACCTATGAAATAAAATAATTATCTCTAATTACGTCATTATCAGCTAACAGAATACAGCAAAACATCTGCATCGCCCACTGTTGCGGCTGACCACTCTGTATTAAACCGCGCCAGCAGCTTTTTCATCGATAGGGCCCGTATAATGCGTCAAAAATATTAGCCCTAAATAGCCTACTTAGGTAGCTAGGAGGGTACAACAGTAGGGCTCTTCTTTACAGGCAACAACGCTACCAGACCATCCCAACCGATGGTATCATAGATACACCCTGACTCGGTCATATTCTTAAAATTGTGCCATTTGGAGGATACAGCGGAAGCCAGGTCGAAAAGTGTATATTGCACTGTATTTTAAGTGCTGGGAAAGTTCGAAACTCACAAAAATCCTGAAATAGACAAGAAATTTTCTTATCCGGTTTTTTTTATAGCCTGTATATCAGCTTGTTAGCCCAGTAAAGGAAAGCCTGTGTTATTGCAATATATTCTATGTCAGTCTATTAAAACGATAAATAGAGGCTAAAATCGGCTGTTACGGAACGGCAGAGGATGCTATGCTTCTTGGAGTCCTAGGTGGTTTCAAGTTCATGGGTTGGGGATAGATATTTGAACTGTTCAAGATGCAAACTGCCGATAAACAAACTATTTTTCAAGGATAGCATTTTTTATCAACTCTAACTCGGTGTGATAGCGATGGCCTTGTTTTTCTAAGTCCATTTTCAGCTGTTCGAGACTTGATTTCGCTGCACTATTGTCCAAAGCACTAATTCGTTTAATTACGAAGGGGAGAATGTTTTCCGGTGCAGCGTTAAGAGCCAAATGGCTCGCTCTTACGGGGTCTTCTGGAACGCAGGGTTCCAACGCATACCAAAGCATTAAAGGTATGTTATGGTCATTCGCATCGTCTTTGACGGGCAGCAGGTTTTCTAGGATTTGCCAGCGTAGGTGAAGGGGCAATCGCTGTAGAGCGGAGGTGAGGTAGAGTCGAACAACGGGCGAGGGTTCATGGGCCGATAGGGTGGTCAGCGCTTCTATAAATTTTGCTGAACCCGCGAAATGTTCTGTACCTAATTGAACCCCCCAGCTTCTCATATGCTCGTCGGAATTCGTCAAGATTTTCACATAATCCTTTTCTTTCAAACTACCCGTGGCGTGAAGGGTCCAAAAAGCCCGGAGTTTTCGAGTTATGTCTGGATTATCACGCATGATTTTCATGAGCGCCTTCGCATCTTTTTTACGCAGTCCCCTTTCCTGAAGTAGGGTTCTGGCTTGACGGACATACCATTCATTATTTTCCAAATGATAGGCAACCAATTCGCTATTGGTTGCATGGTATAAATCGACTTTTTTCCAGGTATCGTCTTTATAAGATATTTTGAAAATCCTACCTAAGGTTTTGTCGTGTACATCGGGATTTTTGCTGTGACATTGGTTTTTGTCGTACCAGTCGATGGCATAGGCTGAACCTGTGGCATCGTATTTCATATTGAGCCATTGTGACCAACTATCGTTCATTTCGATGAAATCGGGCTGATGTTTGCCTATGTACCCGGATCCCGATGGAACAGGGTGGTCTATATTTAGTCTTGCGCCATTGATATTGTTCATGAACAATTGGTTTCGATATTGCTCAGGCCAGCTTCCACCAAGATAAACCATGGCTCCCGCGTGCGCATGCCCTCCGCCTTTAGAAGCGGATCGGAAATTGCCGGCATGTGGACCTCGGTTTCCTACCCAATGGACATGGTCGGCGATGGTTTTTATATCGTCATAGGTGTGTTCGTTAAAATGTTTTCCGGCTTGACGTTGATAACGCGCTCCTTGGATCACATGATAGAGATGGG